>JGI12449J12846_1000354_pt1 | contig 15153 bp, 14 predicted proteins | sample 23E2SouthBayCA_FD_12846 | JGI IMG/M metagenome (IMG submission 12846) | reverse complement strand
CGCAGTGTCCGTCGGGGTCGTCGACGTAGAGGCTGCGCGCGCTCCCGAAGTCGAACTCGACCACGTCGAGCTCTCGCTGTAGGTCTGCGAGCCAGTCCCCGTACCGGTCCTCGGGCGTCGCCAGCGCGTAGTGGACGTGCAGGCCGCCCCGCGGGACGGTCGACGGCTCGCGGAGGACGAGCGTCGTCGCGCCGACCTGGTAGCGTGCCTCGCGGTCGCTGCGGTCGCCGTCCAGCCCGAGGTGGGTCTCGTACCAGTCGGCCGCCGGCCCCAGGTGGTGGGCTTCGAGGGCGAGTTCGGAGAGCGACGAGAGCATACCGGACAGAAGGCGGCAACGACCATAGGCGTACCCCGTTTTAAGAGCGTGGTCCCCTAAGGAGAGGTATGGCAATGAAGGGAACCGGACGCGCGGACGTCCAAGTCATCGACCGATTCGACGGCGGCGTCGGCTGGATCGCGTACCCCGAAGAAGGAATGCAGCGCGCGAGCCACGCCCTGGCGGTGCCCAGCGAGGACGGCGGCGAGGACGACGTCTGGGTCGTCGACCCCGTGGACGGCGACGGCGTCGACGACCTCCTCGACGACCTCGGTGATGTCCGCGGCGTCGTCGTACTCATGGACCGCCACGGCCGGGACGCCGAAGCGATCGCCGACCGCCACGACGTCCCGATCTTCGTTCCGTCGTTCGTCGACCCGGGGATGGACGCGCCGACACAGCCGCTCGGCGACACGCTCCCCGGCAGCGACTTCCAGGTCGTCCGCACTGTCGACTGGCCCATCTGGGACGAAGCCGCGCTCTACGACGGCGAGACGCTCGTCGTCGGCGACCTCGTCGGCACCGTCGACTACTTCCACACCGACCGCGAGCGCGTCGGCGTCCACCCGATGCTCCGAGTCTCACCGCCGGACGCGCTCCGCCAGTTCTCGCCGGACCGCATCCTCACCGGCCACGGAGAAGGTGTCCTGTCCGACGCCACGCGAGCGCTGGAAGCCGCCACCGACGGCGCGCGCCGGCGAGCCCCGAAACTCTGGCTGAAGAGCGCCGCCTCCTTCCTCTCGTAGCGCCCCGTAGAACCCCGTCAGTCCTTCTCGTTCAGGCGCTCGATGCGCCGGGTCTGCTCGCGGTGCAGCGTCACCACGAGGTCCGAAAGCACGCCGAAGATGAGTAACTGGACGCCCAGCAGCAACACGACGCCCGCGACCACTGTGAGCGCCTCGTGGGAGATCCCGCGGCCGAACCACTCGTAGCCGATCCAGACCGCGAGCGCGGTGCCGACCGCGCCGAACCCCGCGCCGATGCTCCCGAAGTAGAACAGCGGGTTCGACGTCTTCGCCAGGCTGTACAGTGTGATGATGATACGCGCGCCGTCCGATATCGGGTGGAGATTCGTCTCCGACCCCTCGGGGCGCGGGCGGTACGTCGTGGGGACGACCTCGACCGGGATGTCGTGGCGTGCGCATTCCACGGCCATCTCCGTCTCGATGCCGAACCCCTCCGCCGAGAGGAACATCCGGTCGAAGGAGTCGGTCGTGAACGCCCGATACCCCGAGAGGATGTCGCCGTAGTCCTCGCCGTGGATGCGGCGGAACGCCCGATTGATGAGTCGGTTCCCGAACTGGTTGAGGTTGCTCATCGCGCCCGGTCGCATGTCCGCCGTGCGGTCGCCGACGACGTGCTCGGCGTCCCCGGCGACGAGTGGGTCGAGCAGGCGTGGCGCCTGCTCTGGTGGGTTCGTGCCGTCGCCGTCCAGGAGGAGAACGTAGGATTCGTCGATGCGGTCGACGCCCTGGCGGACCGCCTGCCCCTTCCCGTCGCCCGTCTGTTGGACGACTTCGGCGCCGTGTTCTTCGGCTATCTTCGGGGTTTCGTCACCGGAGTTCCCGTCCACGACGAGGACGTGACCCACGCCGACGTCGTACAGCCCGTCCACGACGTCGGCGATGGTCGCCGCCTCGTTCCGCGTCGGAACGAGCGCACACACGTCCTCGTACTCGCTCATTGAATTGGCGTGGACGGGGGGAGCGCAAAAGCGTTTTCTTCGGCGACGAAGCGAACAGTCCTGTGAAAAGTATTTAATCGACACTCAAGAACTTCAATCCATGCAAGCAGTCGTCCTGGCAGCCGGCGAGGGGACGCGTCTCCGTCCACTCACTGAGGACAAGCCGAAAGGTATGGTCGAAGTCGCCGGCAAGCCCATTCTCACCCACTGCTTCGAGCAACTCGTCGAACTCGGCGCCGAGAAGCTCGTAGTCATCGTCGGCTACCGGAAGCAGAACATCATCAGCCACTACGGCGACGAGTTCGAGGGCGTTCCGATTACGTACGCTCACCAGCGCGAGCAGAACGGACTCGCACACGCCCTCCTCAAAGCGGAAGAACACGTCGACGAAGACTTCATGCTGATGCTCGGGGACAACATCTTCCAAGCGAACCTCGATGACGTCGTCAGCCGCCAGCAGGAAGACCGGGCGGACGCGGCATTCCTCGTCGAGGAAGTCGACTGGGATGAAGCCAGCCGGTATGGCGTCTGTGACACGAACGACTACGGCGAGATCGAGGAAGTTGTGGAGAAACCCGACGACCCACCGTCGAACCTGGTGATGACTGGCTTCTACACGTTCTCTCCCGCGATCTTCCACGCCTGTAAGCTCGTCCAGCCCTCGGACCGCGGTGAGTACGAGCTGTCAGATGCCATCGACGTGCTAATCAAGAGCGGGCGGACCATCGACGCGATTCCGATGGACGGCTGGCGCATCGACGTCGGATATCCGGAAGACCGAGAGGAAGCTGAGAGGCGTATAAGAAGCCAGGATTCAACGGGAACTGAAACCTAACTGGCCACGCGCCGGTCTTGGAGTTTATCTGGAGACGAGGGGGATTTCTACGGGGACGTTTCGGCTCACAGTTTCGCGGAACTCTGTCGAGAGTCCGAGCAAGACGACGAAGTAGATGCTTGCACCGAGCGTGACTAGCACCACGACGACCACGAAGTTGTGACCGACCACCCGATACGTATTCTCAATCAACAAAGTCCCGTAGACGACTATAGCCATCACTCCGCCTGCCAGCCACTGGCGTGCAATTTCACCTAACGGTAGGTCGAAGTCGATGATCGCGGCAACGTGTTGGTACGCGAGTACTAGGCTGACTGCGACCGAGACGGTCGTCGCAACTGCCGCCCCTATCCAGCCGTAGAAGTAGACAAGAACGACGTTGAATACGACGTTCGCGACAACGAACACCGCATTCACGCGAAATGCGAGGTCGGGGCGGTTAATAGCGTTTAGCGTGTTCAACAACTGGTTCTGGTAGCCCATGAAGAGATTCGCGACGATGAGGATAGTCAGGACTGTGGCTCCCTGTGGGAAGTCCGGTCCGTAAATTCGGAGGATGCGTTCACCGAGAATCACGCCCCCGAATAGGCCCGGGATGAGGAACAGCCCGCCGTATGTGAGAGATTGTTCAATAATTCGGGAGACTGCTTGGGGATCGTCCTGCGCCGAGATTGAACTTATTTCGGGGAAGAGTGTCGACCGAAGCGTCCCGCTGAACAGAATCAGGAACTGACCGATATTCCATGCTGCGGTGTAGATACCGATGAGCCCCGAAGAGACAAAGTACATGAGGACGAGCACGTCGGTGTAGTTGAACATCCGAGATTGAAGATTACCAAGCCAAGAGAACTTCGCGAAATCAAAGAGCCCTCTAAAGTGATGTCGCTCTGGAATCCCCAACGACGGCAAATCACGGAGTACGTAATAGCAACTGATCGCAATCACGACGAGGAACCCGAGAATGTGACCCACGAACAGCGCGGCAGTCCCCGCCCCAGCAACGATGAGTGTAATCTGAGAGAGAGCACGCCCTCCAGTTTTAATCGTTGAGAGCAGGCCACTCACGTGTACGAGCTTGAGACCGATTAGTAGCGAGTTCAAGAGACTATACAACAAGACGACAGATAGAATCAAGATGACATAGCCGGTGCCAGGGTACCCGAGATACTGAACAACTTGATTACGGAACACTACCGTGCCAAATGAGACGACTACGAACAGGCCGGCGATGACGATTACACCCGCTATGGCGTACTGCCCTGATTCTTCGCCTTCTGAGACTCGTTTAGATATCGCCTGTGAAACACCAACTTTCCCAAGAATTGCAAGCCACGATACGAGACCAATAACGACTTGATAGAGACCGAGTGGCTCGGGGCCGAGAATTCTTGCGATGTATACGGTCGCCGCGAAACCGAGAACGGAAGAAGCGAAACTAGAAGCGAAGTGTATGACAGAGGTTTGTCCGAGTCTCATCGATCTGGAAGGGGCTTGGCGTGGGTTCTCTCACGAGAGAAACCCCTTTACTCCTCCGATTCGACACGAAATCCACGGAGTTCATATCACGTCCATGATTTTGCCACGATATGAAGCACCATCTTCAGCGTGCAAAGCACGTATATCAGGAGAGAGGGATTACTGATCTAGTTACGACTACCGCAGGTTACGCACCGATAGAGTTGAACAATTTTATTTTCCGACTTCGCTACGGCCAGGGGACTCAGGTTATGCAGGAGGACTGGGATACGCTAATTCTCCTTGACGCCTGTCGATACGACATGTTCGCTGACCGGGTGCCATTTGAGGGGGATCTGCAATCCCGAGTTTCACTCGGCTCAACGAGCGAAGAATTTCTTCGGCAGAATTTTGAGGATGGTCAGTATCACGACACAGTCTACGTCAACGCCAATGTGTATTTCCCGAAGGTTAATTTAGATTCCGACGGAACATTTCATGCCGTTGTAGACTTACTTGACGATTGGGACGAAGATCTCGAAATTACGCACCCAGAGACAGTTACCGAGGCGGCTCGTACCGTCCACGAAAAATACCCAAACAAGCGTGTAATTGTCCACTATATGCAGCCGCACCTCCCCTTTATAGGGGAACATGGCCTCAAGTTGCGTGAGCGAGTCGGTCAGCGTAATGCTTGGGTCCCGTTTAGAAATGGTGAGCGACCAATTTCAGTGGACGAGCTTTGGGAGGGGTACAAGGAAAACCTTGATGTGGTATTTGAGTACGTCTCAGATCTTCTCGCGGATATTAACGGTAAGGTAGTTATCTCATCCGACCATGGAAATATGGTCGGTGAGCGACAGGGGCCAGTGCCAACAAAGCGTATGTACGGTCATCCGTGGGGGGTTTACACTCCTGAGCTGGTGAACGTCCCCTGGTTTGTCCTAGATAGTGGTGACCGACGAGCGATTACTGAAGAAGTCCCAGAACAGATCGAGGGGAAGTCTGAGGATCTTGTTACTGAGCGGCTAGAGTCGCTTGGTTATCGGTGATACAGATCCTGCAGTACTGTTGAGAGTTATGCTGATTAGTTTTCACCGCCCCAAGAGACATCTTCTTTGATAACTTCGGCCGGTGTCCCTGCGACCAGCGTATTCGCCGGGACATCGGATGCGACAACACTATTACTTGCGACGACGCTCCCCTCTCGAATTGTAACTCCCTTTTTAATAGAGACGCTGTGACCAACCCACACGTTGTCTTCAATAGTGATTGGCGCAGTGCGCTGGGCCGGAACACCGTTTACAGAGAAGTTATGTCTGTCATCATCAAGAATTTCGACGTCCCAAGCTATCGCGACACCGTTTCCAATCGTAATCTCGTCTCCGCAGAGTATTCGAGCATGTGAGTTGATATATGAGTCTCCTATCGAGAATTCGCCCTCAATGTGAACGACTGATCCCGGTCCAACAATGCCAAGATCTTCTCCGCTGTGAACGACCGATGCTCCAGCGCTGGTTGAGAACTTTGACCGCGCTATTCGAGGATGAGAAGCGCCACGACGTCCCGTTCCGATAGTTAGTCGACCTCTCAGATCGAACGTCGTATGGGGTGAAATTTCCGTAATAACTTGGGAGGTGACAACTAGTGATGACAACGAACCGGTGTGCCTGAACGAACAGTAGACAGATTTTGCTACTCCACGTAATCCAATGTCGCGGAGTTGTCGGAGGCGATTCCGCATTAATTACACCCCCCTAATTCAAAGGTATCAAGTACATTCCTTGGCAATTTTACTTCGGTAGAAACCCTCAGTATGTTTCGGAGATAGGTCTGCATACGATTACTCTGCGTATCCAAGTGCCTCAAGACGTTCCTCGACTGTCTCGCCGTCTAGTTTCTCCTTGGCTTTCAGTGGTGAGGAAGTCGTCACCTCTCTCTGTGATCCAGTTGATGGCTCCATCCAGGGGACCTCTCGAAGTATTGGTGTGCTAAAACCTTCAGAGTGCCCCCAGACCCGTGATGTAAAAGGGACGATTCGTTCCCCGAGCATTTCGCCATGGTCTACGGTTATTACAGTCTTCCCACCAAGCTTATCGAGTGCGTCTTTTACCACGTCGGGAGTAATATCTAGGGGTTCTTGGTAGGCTCGCCGAACTTCTTCAACGATAACCTTTTTATCTTCCGCTGCGCCCCAAATCTCGAGACTATCTTCCTCATTGCGGTATTCTTTCAGGCCCATCCGTTCTCGAAGCCGTTCGGTTGTTGGACCAAGAAATGGACGATGTGGTTGCATACAGTGTAGGATGATCCACTTGTTTGGATGTTTCCTAACCGCCTTGGCTCCCGGCTCGAATACAGTCTCAGGATGGATAGTACGATTTCGTCGGTCCATTCACCAATGAGATACCCTATTTGCAAAAGCGTGTCGCCTGGAAGTTGCTCCGGGAATGCGTTACTTGTGATATTACTAGTTTCGTGTGATTCTCCTCCAACAAATGTCTTTTCCAAAATATTTCGGCCCATCTCGTCTGAGTATATCAACAGAAAGATACTTTCATCGAATATATTTTGATTCTCGAAGTAATCCACTCTTCAGGCGACAAGGATTAGAAGATTCTTCCCGTCTGTATCTATAACATTATGCCCCTTACTTCCGATTTCACGATCTATATACTGACCATACACTTGATGAAGTGGCCGACTAGACAACCCCTAATATCAGCGACATATCCATGCTGGGCTTTGATTGCTTATTCCATATTCCCAATTTAATACCAATATTTATTTAATAGTATTTTAACTATACAACAAGGGAAAATCCCCAACTGGAAGCCCAGTACGACCGTAATTTACCAACTCTTCTCGAAAAGAGATTTTCGAGATGGGAGTGGCGGAGAGTTCACGCAAACCGCTTATTCTGAAGGCGAATTGAGAAGCCTGATTAAGCACCAGCACTCTATTTTATTTGCTCTTAGGTTCTCAGACGATGGCACCAACGCACGCTTCATTGAGAAAACTACGCCGAAAAATCCAACAGGATGGGTTCTTAGCTGCTGGTGTCAGCTCGATGGAGACGCTCTACAGACGCGAGATTCTGCCGCCAGTGTTTCGTATTCTCGCGGACCGCCAGTTCGTGCAAATACTAGACGAAGAAGAGTTGACAGAGGCAGCCAACGACGTCGCACAAATCGAGTACGAAGGGACAGACGAATCTCGGAGAGTTTTCGAAGTCGGGGAAGGGACTATAGTTCCGGAGACTGGACTCTGTCTCGCACCGGGTGGTCGATTGGTGAGTGCGAGCGTTAGTTCTCCTGAGTATTCTGAGAGATATACGGTCGAGACGCTCGCTCGAACCGATGTCGATGTGGCACCGGTCACGCCGAAACTGCTCTCCAAGGCGGAAGTGTTTGAGGACGCCACTGAGATTGAGGGGCCGGTCTGTCCACTCGCACCACGCTACCGGAATTACTACCATTGGGTTGTCGGCACGATACCAAAGATACGGTACGTCGAACGGTACGAGGCTCTCACGGGGCAAGAAGTGACATATATCCTCCCGCGAGATCTACCGCCGTGGGCTCGTGAAATTTTGTCCCTGTTGGGATACTCGGGAGAAAAGTTCGTAGCTGCGAAATCCGACGCGTATCAAACCAATCAGTTGATAGTCCCTTCCCACCCGTTCCCCGGTCAAAGAGAAGATTACGAATGGCTCCGAGAACGGGTATTCGATACACTGGAGCTCCCGGCCCCCGCGTCCGTGAAAAGCATCTACATTTCTAGGGAAAAAGCAGTTGGGCGACGTGTCGTTAATCAGGACGAGGTCGTCCGGATGTTGTCCGAGTACGGGTTCGAAAAGTACGTATTAGAGGATAGGAACGTACGGGAAAACATCGCGCTTTTCGCACAGGCGGACTTGGTTGTGTCACCTCATGGGGCCGGCCTGACGGACATTATGTTCTGTAGAGATAGTTCGGTCGTCGAATTATTTGGGGCGCGGAAGAATACTGCGTACGAACAGCTATGCAGTCTCCTGGATTTCAACCACGTGGCGCTCGACTGTGAAGCAGTTTCGACGGACATTCGCGTCGACGTGGGCGAACTAGAAGATACTGTCGAACAGTTATACTAACTGTAGGCTGACCAGTGTAGTGAGGCCGAAACAACTGCGGTCTACGCTCTACGTCACAGTTGCCGAATGAGGTCGGAAGTTAACCTGTTCGGACGCCTCCGAGTTGATACAAAGTATGATAGTGTGTTGGACCGGAGTTGTGTTCAATCTGTGACTATGCACCGAACATTCGGGGCCCGGGATTGCTGTTGCGATGGAATTGGCACATTGAACGAAACACGGATACAATACTACTGAATGAGAGACTCCGAGCCGAACGTAGTCCACTGGAACGTCTCGAAAATTAACGGCCCATCCTACGGAACCGCAAAGTACGAGCGAAGACTATGGGAGGAACTACGCCGTGTATCCGGGTCAATTGACAGGATACAACGTCCAAACGGGAAGCTCAGTGGGAGCATGCCGCTGTCGTGGCTCAAGAGATTCAAAACCGGGGATTACGACTTAGTTCACGCAACTTTCCAGACGGTAGCTCCTGCTGGCCTCTTTCACCGTCCAGATAATTTCGTCGTAACTGTCCACGACCTTGCCCCACTAGTATATACGAACGAGCAAAGAGACCTGTCGCTCAAACTTCAGTGGAACGCCACTCCGCCAGCACTTCGGAGAGCTGACCGCCTGATTGCCATTTCCGAGTTTACAAAGTCTGAGATTCAGCGATTAATGGATATCCCGGAATCGAAGATCTCGGTGGTCAGACAAGGTATTGACAGGAAATTGTACTACCCGCAGGATCAGGCTGCTTCAAGAGAACACTTCGACCTGGAACCGGACATGAATTATATCCTCGTGGTGTCCTCTGATCTAGAACACAAGCGGATAGATACCGTCAACAAAGTTCTCGACCGTGTCAGAGAGACGGACCCGAACACGAAGGTTCTGAAGGCAGGTTACGGACAGAATCTACAGGGCGAACACGTCGTGAATACGGGGTGGGTATCGGAGGAAGACATGCCGAAACTGTACAGTGCAGCGGATGTCTACTTGCATCCGTCAGAGTACGAAGGGTTCGGGCTACCAGTACTCGAGGCCATAGCCTGTGGCACTCCGGTTGTCGCGAGGAACGTGGCCAGTATCCCCGAAATTGTCGGGAAGACCACCGACTTGGTTCCTCCTGATGCGAGTGTGCAGACATTTGCTGACCATGTCATCCGGCAGATGCGATGGGACTCACCGGTGGCGGACCTAGTCGAAAGGAGTCGACAGTTCACTTGGGAGGATACGGCGACAGAGACGAGAGAAGTCTACGAGTCGGTCCTGGGCTGACCTGCGCGTTCAGCGGTATCCCAGTTGTTTCAGCCGTTCCTCGACTTCCGCATCCGTTTCCTCACTTGTCAGGTACTCGGCCGGTTCGATGGATTCCCGGTCTTCGGCTGTACACTCGACCCAAGGAACGCGGCGAACCGCTGGATGCTTGACACCCCTGCTGTGATCCCAGAGAAATCGTTCACCAAGAGCGTTGCCGTGGTCCGCGGTGATCGCCACCGTCGGAGCGTCGAGGTTCTCCAAGAGCAATTCGACTTCTTGAAGTACGTACCGGAGATTGTCTATGAATTTCTCTTCGAGTTCATCACGCGTCAAGTCACCGCTGAGGACTTTCCGATACATTTCGTACCCCGTCGACCAGTCGGCAGCAAGCGAAACGTCTCGACGCGTATCGCCCCGCTTCATGAACGGCTTGTGCGGTTGCATGTAGTGGACTATCATCTGCTCCCAGTTCTGCGTCCGTCCCGCGCGAATTGCTCTGTCGGTCACGACGTGAGCGGGCGGAGCCGGAAGTCCCTCTTCGGCATCCTTGTGATTACTGACGTCGTCGAAGTACGCGAATTTGTCTTGGTCCATCCACTTCGCGTGGTGGTTGCCTATCACATATGCGCAGCCACTGATTTCGTCGTCGTACCGATCGTCGAACGTCCGGTCAATCCACTCTGCGGAGTGGCCGCCGACCGAGTAGATGCTTTCGACATCAGTGAGGAAATCAAACTCCCGAGCCACGGCGGACAGCCATTCCGCACGACAGGCGTCGAGTACCACTAGAACGTCCCATTCTCTATCCCAGACAGGAGTCGATTTCTCGCCAGTGACGAGATATCGGTGGGCGAATTCCGAAGCGACAAGCGGAATGCCGTGGAAACCGAACTCTCTGAACGGTAGCGTCTTACGCTGGAGTTCGTCTCGCAGAAGCTCCGGGTTTTCCACCGCCCTCCAGAGGTTTTCGAAGTTATATTTGTTGAACATACTCTTTTTATGGGTTGGATATCAAGCCAGTTGCGTAGACAGGCTCGGTTCTCGGGTAAAATGGTTTCGTAACTCCTGCTTGCCGGATATAAAATATGAATTGATCGCCGAGAGGTGGTCGGAAGCCAGACTTTCTCAGCGCCCGTTGTAAGCCACATTGAAGCGGGTTCGCCGTATAACAGCAGCGTTCCGTAAAATGGGGTTCCGGTACTTGCTCGGTGAAGTGCTCCCCCACGTACACAACCACTACGTGCGAAGCGCTCTGCGGCGCAGACCAGTAGAGCTCAACGGCGTCGAAACTCGGTACAAACGAATCGGAGACGATATTGTACCCTGGCGAGCAGGACACTCCAATCCCGAGAGCTACGAGCGCGGCATTATTCACGGGCTCCGAGCGCACGCGAGCGGAGTAGACGACATTGTGGTAGTTGGCGGCGGATGGGGCGTTTCCGCAACTGTCGCAGGGAACGTAACTGGCTCGACGGGGAACGTGTACGAATCCTCCTCCGAACAAGCCGAGCTCGCGCGGGAAACGGCAGCGTTGAACGACGTCGAGGACAGAATCGAGATCAACGTAGGGGCCGTCGATCACCCGCTTCCGACTTACGGTGCGGAACAGTCCGATGAAGCTATTTCTCCGGTGACCTGCCTGTCTGTGATGTCCTGGAGTTGGATTGTGAGGGGCCGAGATAGATATCGTACGGAGTCTGACCAGACGGCCGAAAGCTGTGATCGCCGAAACACACGGCGTGTTCGGTTCTCCAACTGAACGGGTGATCGAGGCACTCGAATCGAAAGACAGTATAGTATCTCAGCAACCGGCTGAAACGGGAGAGTTCGAGTAGATGTGGGAGAAACGCGACGTTCAAGTTGTCACGGCTGTTCAAAACGATTGACCGAGAGTGACTGGCTGCGTCAGGGATACAGATGGCTGAAGAAGGTTCGAGTGCCGACTCCGAAATCGCAATTGCGCATTGGGGCGAGCACGCCGACGGCGGCGGCGACCGGTTGGCCTGGGAGCTCGCCCGCGGCTTCGAGGACGCTCCGTTCTATGTCGGGTGGCGCGATCCGGACATCGAGCCCGACGACATCGACCCACACCAACTCATCGAGGGTCGGCTCCTGGAGTGGGCACTGGAACGCGGCGGGCTAGCGCGCCAGTTCGCGCACCTGCTGGGGTGGCAGGTGGCCGAGCCGCTCCGGGAGTACGACGTGCTCGTGACGAGCGGGAACGAGCCGTTGTTCTACGTCGCACCGGACGACCAGACGTGGGTGGCGTACATTCATCACACGAACCGACGGCAGTCCGACCAGATCACGGAGGTCGCCTCCTCCCGGTTCGGGTCGGTGAAACTGTTGCTCTACTACGCGATGCGGGTCGCGTACGATCACAACACGCACCGTCCGGACCTGTTCGTCGTCAACTCGGAGCTGGTGCAGCGGCGCCTCGTTCGATACTGGGGTGTCTCGGAGGAGGACATCCGAGTCGTGTATCCACCCGTGGAGACAGACTCTTACTCGCCCGAAGACGCCGACACTGGCGACTACTACGTAACACTCTCGCGGCTGGACTGGCACAAGGACATCGACGGCATCGTGCGGGCGTTCGACGACCTAGACGAGCAGTTGGTCGTCGCCGGGGACGGCCCGGAGCGGAACGCCCTCGAGGCGATGGCGGGGGAGAACGTCACGTTCGAGGGGTTCGTTTCGGAGGGGCGCAAGCGCGAACTGCTGGCTGGCGCGAAGGCGTTCGTGTTCAACGGCCGCGACGAGGACTTCGGCATCGCCCCCGTCGAGGCGCTCGCAGCGGGAACACCACTCCTCGGCGTCGAGGAAGGCATGACTCAGTATCAGATCGTTCCGGGGAAAAACGGGTACAGGCACGATCGTTCCGACGGTCCGGACGGAATCCGCGATTCAGTCCAGCGTTTCGAGACGGAAGGTGTCTCGTGGTCGTCCCGAGAGATCGCGTCGTTTGCCGAACGCTTCTCGGTGTCGGCGTTCCACGAGGGAATGCAGTCTACCGTCAAAGACGCCGTCAAACGCTCCCGAACGATCCCCGACTGGTACGAGCAGTATCTCGACTAGGCGTTCGCCTTCTCGACGAGGGTCGGCGTCGCCATCGCGTATACGTAGCCGAAACCGACCGCAGCCGTGAACACGAAGATGGCCACGAGCTGCTGGAACCGCTCCACCGACGGCGACCGAACCAGATTCTTCGCGCGCTTCGGGACGAATCGAGTCAGGAGCTGCTCCAGGTAGCTGCTCTTGTTGTCTTCCGCATTCGGGTACAGCCGGTCCATGACGCGTTTGGAGTATCCCTGCCAGAACGACCGAAACACCAGCCATCCGAACTCACCCCGGTAGTCGAAGAGCTTGTGATGGACTCTGGCGTCCCGAGTGAACACCATCCCGTGACCGTACTCCTCCCGCAATCGAATCCCGACCGGGGCCTCGTGCGCCTGTAGGTGCTTGTCGCCTTTCCGGCCCGTGTTCGGGTCGTACCCACCGACCTCCAGGAACTGCTCCCGCCGATACGAGATGTTCGAGCCGTACGTGTTCCGCACTTCCTCACCATCCTCCGCGAACCCGGGCTCGACACAGCCCACCAGCCAGTAGAACTCGGCGGGGAAGAAGTCGGGCTTCTCGACCTGCCAGTCCGGGACCACGTCGCCGCCGACGGCGATGGCGTCCGTCTCCTCGTACACGTCGACGAGCTGTTCCACCCAGTCCGCTTCGGCGGTGGCGTCGTCGTCGATGAACGCGACGATATCGCCACTGGCGAGTTCAGCGCCTTTCGTTCGGCTGTACGAGATGCCCTGGTTCTCGTCGTTGCAGTGCAGGACGACGTTCTCCTCGTCGCCGAAGTCCTCGCGGACGCGCTCGAAGACGTCGTCGTTGCCGTCGACGACGAGGACGACTTCGAGGTCGTCGTGGGTCTGGGCGAGCACGCTCTCGACGGCTTCGGAGAAGGGACCGTAGCGGTCCATCGAGTACGTGCAGACGACGACTGAGACATTCATCACCGGGAGTGCGCTCGTGCCGCGAATAAGGATTGTGCTTTCGGGGGCGTGCGGCCGTGGCGGGTGCTTTCACAAGGCTTATTCGCGTTCTTTTTGTCCCTACCACCAATGAGCGAGAAGACCGAAGCGTCGGGGCTCTCCTCCGTCTCGGCCGACGCAGCCCTCGACGCCCTCGAAGACTGGTACCACGTGCCCGCCCTGGGCGCGGTGCTCGCGTTCATGTTCTGGGTGCGCGTGCAGGCGTGGGAGAACTTCACCCGGGACGGTCAGGTGTATCTCTCCGGGAACGACGCGTACTACCACCTGCGGCAGGTGACGTACACGGTCCGGAACTACCCGGACACGATGCCGTTCGACGTCTGGACGAACTTCCCGAACGGCACGCTCGCGGGCCAGTTCGGAACGCTGTTCGACCAGATTCTGGCGACGGTCGCACTGGTCGTCGGTCTGGGGAGTCCGTCCGAGCACACGATAGGGATGGTCCTCGTAATCGCACCGCCCGTCTTCGGCGCACTGCTCGCGATTCCGGTCTACTTCGTGGGGAAGCGCCTCGGTGGACGCCTCGGCGGCGTCTTCTCGGCGGTCATCCTCGGGCTGCTGCCCGGCTACTTCCTGCTTCGGACGCGGGCGGGTGCCGCGGACCACAACGGCGCAGAGCCGCTGTTCATGGCGCTGGCCGTCCTCGGACTGATGGTCGCGCTGTCGGTCGCCGAACGCGAGAAACCGGTGTTCGAGCAGTTTCTCGACCGCGACGTCGCGGGCCTCCGCCAGGTCGTCGGCTGGAGCGTCCTCGCCGGCGTCGCCACCGCCGTCTACATGTGGGTGTGGCCGCCGGGCGTGCTCCTGGTCGGCATCTTCGGCGCGTTCTTCCTCGTGAAGCTCGTCGGGGACTACGTCACCGGCACGAGCCCGGACCACGTCGCCGTCGTCGGCGCCGTCTCGATGGCGACGACCGGCCTCATGATGTTCGTGAAGGTCACTGAGAGTAGCTTCAGTGTCTCTGGGTTCTCTTTCCTGCAGCCGCTGTTCTCGTTCGCGGTGGCGTTCGGCTGCGTGTTCCTCGCGTGGCTCGCACGCGAGTTCGACGACAGAGAACTCTCGGCGTCCGGCTACGTCGGTGCCGTCGCCGGCACTCTCGTACTGGGCGTCGCCGCAATCGCTGTCGTCGCCCCGGGCTTCTGGTCGACACTCCAGAACCAACTCCTGAACTACCTCGGCCTGAGCTCCACCGCTGGCACGCGGACCATCGGCGAGGCACAGCCGTTCCTGGCTCGCGAGGCCCAGTACGGCCTCGGAATGTTCGGCGTCGTCTTCCTCGAGTACGGGCTGGCGTTCTTCTCCGCGCTCCTGGGTGCAGTCGCAATTCTTCTGAAGCCCCACCTCACGAGCGGCAGTCCGCGTCGCATCGGCGGCGCCGCGGCTGCAGTCGGGTTCGTCGCGCTGCTGTTCGTCTCGCCGCCGCTCCCCGAG
>JGI12449J12846_1000348_pt1 | contig 15338 bp, 18 predicted proteins | sample 23E2SouthBayCA_FD_12846 | JGI IMG/M metagenome (IMG submission 12846) | reverse complement strand
GACGGCGACACCGACTTCGCTATCGTCATCCGCTCGGCGACGGTCGAGGACGAGGGTGACCGGGACCGCATCACCGTGCAGGCCGGGGCTGGCATCGTCGCGGACTCGGACCCGGAAAGCGAGTACGTCGAGACTGAGCAGAAGATGGACGGCGTGTTGACGGCGCTGGAAGAGATAGAAGGGGACCCGGTCGACGTGGCAGAGCGCGCTGCAGGCCACGAGGAGGTGACCCGATGAGCACAGCACAGCCCGCTGGTGCGGACGCCGTCAGGGACGACCTCCGGGTGCTGTTCGTCGATAACTTCGACTCGTTTTTTGAGTACGTCTCCGAGCACGCCGAGACTGAAGTCGTCCGGAACACGGCATCGCTCGACGATGTCGAGGCGTTCGACCCCGACGCGATTATCCTTTCGCCGGGCCCGGGCCATCCGAAGAACGAACGCGATGTCGGGGTCACGCTGGATGTCCTCCGTGAGGTCAGTCCTGACGTGCCGACACTCGGTGTCTGTCTCGGCCTCGAATCGGCGGTGTACGCCTACGGCGGCACCATCGGTCGCGCGCCGGAGCCGATTCACGGCAAGGCGTTCCACATCGACCACGACGGAAAGGGCGTTTTTGCAGGGCTGGAACAGGGGTTCCAGGGCGGACGCTATCACTCACTTATCGCCGACGACGTTCCTGAGGAGTTCGTCGTCAGCGCGACAACAGAGACCGAAGACGGCACGGAACTGGTGATGGGCGTCCGCCATCGTGAGCACCCCATCGAAGCCGTTCAGTTCCATCCGGAGTCGGTCCTGACCGCAGTCGGTCACGACGTGATCCGGAACTTCCTCGCCGGGCTCTAGATGACTTGAAAGCCCAGTATTCCGAGTATCCAGAGGACGGCGACGGCGATGATAGCGATGATGACGAGTCGCCACGCCACCTTCATCACGAGCCGACCGACCAGCAGTACCACGGCGATAGCCAGCAAGCCGACGAGTAACGCTGGCAGTGACGGAAGCGATCCGAGCTGGAGGAGTGGCAACATACTATAGAGAGGAATGGCCACGGGGAAATACTTCGTGGCCAGCAAGAGAGACTGTCCCGGCGTGGGGTTGGCGACCCGCTCCGGGTCACACCGCCAAAGATTCAAACGGTCAGCTATGCTACCAACTACCATGAGCGTAGCCGGACTGTGTGAAATCTGTGAGCGCCCCGACGTGGACCACACTTGCGACAGGTGCGGGCGACTCGTCTGTGACCGCCACTGGGACAAGGACATCGGGATGTGCGTCGAGTGCGGTGGGGAGGTCGGCCAGCCGGGCGACCGGAAGTCACCGAAGAACATGCCCGACGGCGTGGACACGTACCGGTTCTAAGCTATCGGAACTGGTTCAGTCGCTGTTTGAGCTGTTTTGCCGACTGTCCGGCAGCTTTGAAGAACGCGTCGCCAGAATCGCCGCGCCGCGTGGCGGCGTCCTCGCCGGCGAAGATGATACCGCGCGAGGAGTTGACCAGACCGACGCCATCGGCGAGGCCGTGCTCGACAGCGGCCTCGGCGTCGCCGCCCTGCGCGCCGACGCCGGGAACGAGAAACGGGATGTCCGGGACCAGTTCGCGGATCTCTTCGAGTTCATCGGGGTTGGTCGCGCCGACGACAAGACCGACGTTCCCGTTGCCGTTCCAGAGGTCCGCGAGGTGGACCACGCGCTCGTACAGTTTCTCACCGGAGGCCAGTTCGAGGTCCTGGAGGTCCTCGCCGCCGGGGTTCGACGTGCGCCCGAGGACGAACACACCCCTGTCCGCGCGCTGGAGGAACGGCTCCAATGAGTCGCGGCCGAGAAAGGGGTTGACCGTGATGGCGTCGGCGGCAGGCCCTTCATCCTCGTCGAGAATCTGGGCGTACTGCCGTGCGGTGTTGCCGATGTCACCCCGCTTGGCGTCCAGCAGGACGGGCACGTTCTTCCCGTGTGCGTAGGCGATTGTTTCTTCGAGGGCGCGCCAGCCGTCGGGGTCCTCGTAGAAGGCAGCGTTTGGCTTGTAGCACGCGGCGTGTTCGTGGGTTGCGTCGATAATCCGACGGTTGAACTGCCAGCGCGGGAGGTCGGCGTCCAGCACGCTGTCGGGGAGGCGGGCAGGGTCCGGGTCGAGGCCGACCGACACCACGCTGTCGGCGGTCGCGATGCGGTCCGCGAGACGGTCGAAGAAGTGCATAGATACCGCAGCGGCTGGCAGCGATACAAGCGTTTCCTTCTCGTATCGTGGCCTGCTTTGGTGGAATCAGATTTGATATTTTCTCCCCCTGTCTATTTTACACCGTAGGCGAAAGCCCGCGTATGGATCGCTTCATGGATGTCGGCCACGTGGCCGAGACCCTCCCAGACCTGAGCGAAGCCCTGAACGACCCACGGCTACGGCAGTTCGGGCTCGTTGGTGGTGTCGTGCTCGTAGCCGTTGGCGCGTTTCTGTCGCTTGCGCCAGCGTCCGGGCAGTGGCTGTTCTGGTCGTATGCCGTCGCCGCGACGCTGGTGTTTCTCGGTGTCCCGCTGCTGTGTCTTGGCCTCGCTGCTCCCGACCCGGAGCCCGGGTCGCTGTTCCACCTCGGTATCGAACTGACGACGACACAGCGCCGGGCCGTCGCGCTTGGCTCGCTCTGTATCACCGTGACCCCGATTGTCCTCGCTGTCGGAACGCCGCTCGGTCTCCCGTCACTTGTGCTTGCTATCGCTGCCGCAACGGCCATACTCGGTTCCGTGCTCGTCCTCACCGGCTTCGTGGCGTGGACGTCCGCGGCTATTGCTGAGCCGAGCCGTCACTGATTCTAGGTAGTTCAGCTGGAGTGCAGTCGTGTCCTCACATCAAAAAAAGCCGTGCTACCCCGAGAGAGACCGCTCCAGCATGTCGACTGCAGTTTTTACCGCCGCGCCGCTGTGAACAACAACGGTTGTCCCGTCGACAGTGATATCATCACGCTCTGGCGCAGTCACGGGTGCCTGCTCTAGGACCAGTCGGGCCGTCTCCGGCGTTACCTCGACGACCGCAACCTCGGTGCCGTCGGCTGTCACGCGGTAGGCAAAGGCACCCGCCGGTGTCGGTTCCACGTCCCTGTCGGCATCGACGACAGAAACACCTGAGAGCGGCCCGCGCTGGAGGCCGGTCAGTTCCGAGGCAAGTAACTGCCCGATCCGTCGACCGTCAGAAATGCTGTCTTTGACCATTAGAGCTCCTCCCGGACATCCGCGGCGATGGCTCCGACATCGACGCCCTCACTGCGCGCATACACCACGGCTGCGGCCTCCAGTGTCACACCGATATCAGACTGAAGCGCGTTGATGCCGGCGACGGCGGTCTGTTTCTCGATGCCAGCCTCGATAACAGCGTCGAGTACCCGCTCGAACGTCGACCGTGACTGCAGGATTTCCTCGCCCGGTGTAAACCCGTCCGGAATCGCGGTGTGTGTCGCGTCGAAGGCGACAACGAGGTCGTCGTCGTCCCGCTCGACTAAGCCCTCGCTCGCGGCCACGTCGACCAGTGTCTTGGCCTGGTCGGGCGAGAACCAGTTCCGGTCTAGCGAGAGTGCAACGACGAACTCACTTTCCGCCATCCGGTCGGTTCCACGCTGGCGGAACGGCGCGGCGACGGCCGTCTTCAGACTCATCATCAGAGTAACCTGCCGGCGTGGGGGTAACGATTACGATGGCGCGTCGGCATCGAACGGTTCAAGTAGCCGCTGGGTCTTCCTTCCCGTATGAAAGACCAGGGACGCTCCCCTCGCAAGCGGACAGGCGGCCGACGACGACCGAACCACAAGAAGAAGAAACACGAGCTCGGTAAGGACACCGTCGAGACGCAGGTCGGCGAGCAGCGACTGAAGACCGTCGACTCACGCGGCAACACGCAGAAGGTCCGTGCGGTCAAGACCGACGTTGCGAGCATCGCCGACGGTGCGGAGACCATCGAAGCGACCATCGAAAACGTCGTCGAGAACCCGTCGAACCCGAACTACGCTCGGCGAAACATCATCACCAAAGGCGCAATCCTCGAGACCTCCGAGGGACAGGCCCGCGTGACCTCCCGCCCCGGACAGCACGGTCAGGTCAACGCCGTGCTGGTCGAGTAACCCGGCACGCAATCAGCTTTTTCAGCTGTTCNCGAATTCGGAGCGACAGCGTCGGCTATGGCCGTGGGGCGGCCTTCTGGAGGGCGCTTTCGGCGATATTGCCGCCGTAGTCGGCGGTNCGGGACAGCGAGTCGACCACGCGGCCAAGCAACTGTGCGCTCTGTGGGTCTAGCTCTCTGACCTTTCCATCGACCTCGCGGGCGGTTTCGTCGACTTCGGGAATACGAGAGCGAGCCTCGTTTGCCAGTTCGACGGCCTCGTCGTTGTCGTCAGCTAACAGCGCATCCATCGCGGTTTCGGGGACAGCAATGGCCTCAGTCTCCAGTTGATCGAGAAGGTCAGCAGTCTCGCCGGTGATTTCACCGATCTCCTGAGAGAGGCTGGCAATCTTGGTCGCGTGGTCAGCGATACGCTCCAGCTGACGGGCGCTGGACTGGTAATCGAACACTGTCTCACGTGGGAAGCCGATCTCGTTGGCAGCCGTCGGATTGCGAAGGACGGTTCGGAACACTCGGGAGACCATGTACCAGAGGCGGTCCACGTCGTCGTCGCGCTGTATCACGTCCGCCGCAAGGTCATTGTCATCCTCGATGAGCGCCTCGACGGCGTCAGAAAGCATCGTTAGCGACACGAGTCGCATCCGTGTAATAGCATTGAGAACCGACAGTTCCGACGAATCGAGCAGGTCCTGCAGGACGACCCGGTCGGCCGTCTCCTCGATCATCTCTAGACCGACCAGTCCCTGTGTCGCATCGCGGATGATACGCCGCTGTTCGGCCGTTATCCGGGCGGCTTCCAGTCGGATGATATCGAAGCCGCTAACGTACATCGTCATCACCGCCCGCGTGAGTTCGTGCCTGTTTTCGAGGCCAGTCACGTCCAGCGTTCCCTCGACGTGGTCGTCGCCGTGCTGTGGTGAGACCAGTAGCAGGTCGTCTTCGGCATAAAACTCGACGACACTGCCGCTTTCGACGCCGTTCTCTGTTGCCCACTCCTTCGGTAACGAGACAGTATACGTGGACCCGCCCGTCAGCTGTACTTTGCGCGTCTCCATAGTACTTTGAATACGCGCTGCAGATTTATAAAATATACTGAGACTATATATCAACGGTCAAAACTCTGACTTGCGCTGTCATGGAATCACGACACGTGATGCGGGCGCTGAGCCAAGTGGTCTGCTAACAACATCATCCCGATGAATTGTTGCCTTGATCGGGGCTCAATCGGCTTTAGACAGCTTTTACGTCGTTTTTGCGGTGTAAGACGGTAGCGCCACATAATAGTATATAGTAATATATAGTGTTTATATCTGGATATAGGGCTAATAGTAGGGTACTTATCCGCTCTTCATCTCCAATCTGATGATGACAGATTCACCGAGCGGTGGTATCTCTCGCCGTCGTTTTTTAACAAGTTCTGGTGCAATCGGGACACTGGCGCTGGCTGGCTGTGTCCAGAATACGAACAGTGGCGACGGCAGTGGCTCCGATGGCAGTGGGTCTGACGGTAGCGGTTCCGACGGGCTCTCGGGGCAGGTCATTATCAAGGGCAGCAGTACCGTGTTCCCCATCTCCGACGCGATGGCCGAGGAGTTCATGGCGGAGCATGGAAACGTCAACGTCACCGTCGACTCCACGGGGAGCGGCGGCGGTTTCGAGAACTGGTTCTGTCCCGGGGACTCCGATATTAACGGGGCCTCCCGTCCTATCACGGACGCCGAGATAGAGCAGTGTTCTGGCAACAATGTCGAGCCAGTTGAGTTCGAGATCGCGGGCGACGCTCTGACTGTCGCGGTCAACAACGATGCCGACTGGGTCGACTGCCTGACCTTCGACGAACTGCGCCAGATATGGAGCGATGAATCGGATGTCACGAACTGGTCGGACGTGCGCGACGAGTGGCCCGACATGGAGATCGAACGCTACGGCCCGGCGTCGACCTCTGGGACGTTTGACTACTTCAACGAGAACGTCGTCGGTGAGGACACCGAACACACGACCGAGTACCAGCCGACCGAGGAGGACGAGACTATTGTTCAGGGAATCCGTGACAACGAGGGCGGCATCGGATACTTCGGGTTCGCGTACTACAACTCAAACTCCGAAGCGGTGAAGGCCGTCGAAGTCAAGGCCGAGGAGGACGGCGAATGCACCGCCCCGAGCCTGGCAAACGCCAAGGACGGCTCGTACCCGCTGGCCCGGCCGCTGTTCATCTATGCGTCCGAGTCATCCCTGCAGAACGAGGCGGTCTACGAGTTCATTCGGTTCTACCTCGAACAGGCCGAAACCGATATCGTTCAGGAGATCGGGTACGTGCCTTCGAGCGCCGACAGCGCGATGAAAACCTCGAAAAGCTGGACGAGGTTGCTGGCTAACACAGTATAGAGTCGGCTTACTCACATGAGCACATTATTGGAGACAACACAATGAGCACCGAGACGCCCGGGCCGGATATTACGTCCAGACCGAGCGGACGCGCAGCACGCGAGCGGATGTATCGATACGTCCTGCTCCTGTGTGCTGCCGCGTCGATTCTCGTCACCGTCAGCATCGTCGTGTTGCTCGCACGCGACGCGGTCACGTTCTTTACGCTGGTGAACCCGGTCGACTTCTTCACCGGAACGGAGTTTCTCATCAGTCGGAACGTCTATGGGTTGCTCCCGCTGTTGAGCGGCACACTGCTGGTGACGGTAATCTCTGCCGTCATCGCGCTCCCGACGGGCGTCGCGGCCGCGATCTACCTCAGCGAGTACGCCAGCGACCAGATGCGCTCGGTTCTGAAGCCGGGGCTGGAAATCTTGGCTGGTATCCCGACGGTCGTCTACGGTATCTTTGCGCTCGTATACGTGACGCCGTTCCTCCAGACCATCGGGCTCCCGGTCAACACGTTCAACATCCTCAGCGCCTCCATCATGGTCGGCATCATGATTATCCCGATGGTCTCCAGTCTGAGCGAGGACGCGATGAGCGCCGTCCCGGACTCACTACGACAGGCCGGCTACGGGATGGGCGCGACGAAATTCGAGGTGACCACCGGCGTCGTCGTCCCCGCGGCGGCCTCGGGCATCTTCTCCTCGTTCATTCTCGCCCTGTCGCGGGCTATCGGCGAGACGATGATCGTCGTTGTCGCGGCCGGCAGCCGGCCACGGATGCTGAACCTCTCGGACCCACTGGCAAACCTCTTTCAGGGGTACCAGCCGATGACGGCAGCGATGGTCCAGATCAACAGCGCCGACAGCGTCAGTCAACTGGGCTTTACCAGTCTCTTCGCTATCGGCCTGACGCTGTTCGTCATCACGTTCCTGTTGAACCTGTTGAGCAACCGAATCGCGGCGCGCTACCGGGAGGAGTACGAATGAACACTGGGGGACTGAACTGATGGCAACACGAAAACCTGAAACAGGCTGGCACGGGGAGAACAGCGATGTCAACCATCTGCGTGGGCGTGCCTTCGAGGCGACCTGTCTCGCGGCGACCGCGTTCGGACTCGTCTCTGTCCTGATTCTCCTGCTGTTCGTCGCCAACGACGCGTTCCGGCCCTTTTCCGCCGACGCGGGCTGGCTGGCGACCTACGCCGCCACCGTGGTGGTGCCGCTGGCCGCACTGGCTGTCTACTACTATCGACTCGACGAACCGGCCGGCGAGGTTGCCTATGTCACCAGCGGACTCCCGGTCGTTGGACTCCTGCTTACCGGCGGATTTGCGGTGCTGTTCATCGAACTTATCTCCGTGCTTGGGTGGTTCGCCCTTCTCATTTCGCTGGCCGTGGCCGCCGGTCTGATTGTCGCCCACGGCCGACTGCGACCGAAGGCGGCGCTCGAACGGCTTGGTGTCGTGTTCCTCGCTCCGGTCATCACCGTGTTCGGTCTGCCGCCTATCTGGTTCAATTCGTTCGTTACCGACGCCGCCGCGGCGCTCGGTCTCGATTTCGGGCTGTACTACCGCGTGATCAGCCTCCGGGAGGCGATCATGATGCTCCCGTTCGTGCCCACAGACTGGGTCATGTTGCTCCTGACGCTCGTGCTTCCAATCGCTGGTGCCGCAGGCTGGTTCGTCGAACAGCGACGCGAGTCGCGGCGTGACGGTCTGGCCGTCGTCGGGATGACGACGGCGGTCGCGGTGTTGGGCCCCGTCGCTGGGCCGCTACTCGGGATCGGGACTGAGGTGTGGCTACTTCTGGTCACCTTCGCCGCGCTCCCGCTTGGGGTCTACGTCGAAGGCGTGATTCGCCGTGGCGAGGGCGTCCGCGGCCTCGCCTTCCCGGTCGTCGCCGTGCTGGGTGTGGCCGCTGGGGCCGTCGCCACCAGTGCGCTCGGGTTTGCCGGACCGAACCCATGGCTCGACTGGGGCTTCCTGACGAGCGCGACCTCACGGACCGCTGCTGATGCCGGTATCTACCCTTCGATGGTCGGCTCAGTGATGATGATTATCGTGATTGTGCTCACTACCTTCCCGGTCGGCGTCGGGGCGGCGATCTATCTTGAGGAGTACGCCCCCTCGCAGGGACTGATGGGGAAGTTCGTCACGCTCATCGAGATCAACATCGGGAATCTCGCCGGCGTGCCGTCGGTCGTATACGGCCTGCTCGGACTGGCGCTTTTCATCCGGGTTCTCCAGTGGCCCCAGGGGTCCGTCATCGTCGCCGGCCTCGCCGTCGGCCTGTTGATACTCCCTATCGTGATCATCTCCGCGCAGGAGGCGATCCGGTCTGTCCCCGACTCGTTCCGGCAGGCGTCCTATGGAATGGGTGCCACCCGCTGGCAGACGATCCGACAGGTCGTCCTTCCCGAAGCCCTGCCGGGCATTCTGACCGGAACGATACTGGCGCTGGGTCGGGCTATCGGCGAGACGGCCCCACTGCTGATGATTGGGGCGGCGGCGTCGGTCCGGCTCGCGCCGAACAGCTTCTTCGATGTGGCGAGTATGATGCCCCGCCAGATCTTCTCGTGGTCGTCGGAACTGGACCCGGCGTTCCGCCACGGCGTGCTGGCGGCCGGCGTGATTACACTGCTTGCAGTGTTGCTGGTGATGAACGCGACAGCGATTGTCATCCGGAACCGGTATCAGCGAACAGGATAATTCATGACAGAGAACGAGATGACGAGCAACGACAGTACCGAGCCCACACCGACCACTGAAACGGCCGCGTCGTCACCCGACCCGTCCGGCGACCCTCTCATCGAACAGTCGATCGACGTGGAGGGAACCGACTCGACCGCGGCCGAGACGGGGAAACCAGTCATCGAATCCAGTGACCTGAACGTGTTCTACGGCGAGACGCAAGCGCTCCAGAGCATCGATCTGGCCATCCCTGAAAAACAGGTGACCGCCATGATCGGCCCCTCCGGCTGTGGCAAGTCCACGTTCCTGCGGTGTATCAACCGCATGAACGACCTCATCGACGCGGCACGGGTCGAAGGGGACCTCCACTTCGAGGGGAAAAACGTCTACGACGCTGACGTGGACCCGGTGGCGCTGCGGCGACGCATTGGAATGGTGTTCCAGCACCCGAACCCCTTCCCCAAGAGTATCTACGACAACGTCGCCTACGGCCTCCGGATTCAGGACCAGACGGAGAACATCGATGAGAAAGTCGAGACGGCACTCAAGCGCGCCGCACTGTGGGACGAAGTCAAAGACCAACTGGACAAGAGCGCACTCGACCTCTCAGGTGGTCAGCAACAGCGGCTCTGCATCGCCCGCGCTATTGCCGTCGACCCAGACGTGATTCTGATGGACGAGCCGGCGTCGGCGCTTGACCCGATCGCCACCTCGAAGATCGAGGACCTCATCGAGGAGTTGGCCGAGGAGTTCACTGTCGTCATCGTCACCCACAATATGCAGCAGGCGGCTCGCATCTCCGACAAGACGGCTGTCTTCCTCACTGGCGGCGAGCTCGTCGAGTTCGACGATACTGACAAGATTTTCGAGAACCCCGAGAGCCAGCGCGTCGAGGACTACATCACCGGCAAGTTCGGATAACCGCCATCAGTCGCCCTTCACTGTCGCCACTCACCGCTCCAGCGTCGCTTCGGTGTCAATGCCGTACACCGCCTTCGGTGTCTCGACATGTGCTGTTCTGACCGCGTCTTCGTCCCCGTTTTCGAGGAGCCAGCGGACGCGCCGCGGCACGGTCTTCGGGCCAAGTACTGCGCCGGGGCGGTCCGGGTCGTCGATGTAATCGGTCTCCATCAGGAACGGGTCGTCGGTCTCGACCGCGATTTCCAGTTCGTCCTTATCTGCAAGTACCGATTTGACCGGGCCGCGGAGTCGACCCCCGGAATAGTGTTTGACGACCTGCGTGCGGTCAAGGCCACGGTCTTCGGCCCAGCGAGCGACTGCTTCGAAGTCTTCGCCGCCCTCGGTGTGGAGCTGTATCGCACAGCCCACGTCGGCGGCGCGTTCGAACCCGTGGCACATCACTTCGTTCGAAGCCTCCCAGACGGCGTCGTCCACGTCGTAGTGCGGGCGGCCGGACTTCATCGCGAGCGCATCGCCGTTATCGACGTACTCCGCCGCCACGTCGAGGCCGGTCTGCATGATATCTCGCGCTTCCGGCGGCGTGTAGCCGTCGTCGACGAGCTTCGAAATTAGTGCCGGGTGGACGCCGAGGACGGGCCAGGCGCGCCCGTCCAGCACCTCGGTCGCTGTGGCGGCGGCCTCGACAGTCAGGTCGAACACTTCCCGGAAGATCGCCTCGTCAGTGGCCTTCTCAACAAGATGCCAGGACGGCTTGTTGAGCACCAGCAGGTGTGTTCCGCCCTGGGACGCGAACTCCTCGGCTGCCGCGACGTTCCGGCCGCTGACCGGGTCGAGATGGAGGTGGTTGTCCAGTACCGGCGTGTCGTCGATGTCCATACGTGCTCAATAGCACTGGCCGAAAAAACAGTTGGCGTCCTGGGCGTCGGAGATTAGAGCGTCACTGCGTCTTCAGCCGCGTTGCGTAACGCATCGGAGCGGCCGTACTCCCCCGGCGCGATGGCGACCGTCTTGACCCCTTCCCGTGCGGCCACTTCCAGCGCCGGCTTGAAATCCGTATCCCGCGAGGCGACGGCCAGCACGTCTATCTGTCCAGCAACGGCGGCGTCTGTCGCGTCAACAGCGAGTCGGACATCAACGTCACCGCTGGTGGTTCGAACCTCGAACCCGCGGGCTTCAGCGGCCTGAATGAGTCCGGGCGAGGCGTTCTGGTCGACGTAGAGACGGGTGACTGCCAGCGGACCGTACTCAGCTGCGATATCTCGGACCTCGTCTAAATCGACATCGAATTCAGACCTGAGCACATTTGGGCCATCGACGAACAGTCCGACGCGCTGGGGCGAGTCTTTGTCCTCGAATATCCGACGGAGCAGCTTCATGCGCCTCTTTCCCCGCCCGGCCCGCTTATGCGTGCCGCTTCGATCCGTAAACCGCCTCCCGCTATATAGAATGACACGGCACAAAACTTAGGATGATTCCTCCCACACACTACGGACACATTTCCATGCGGAGTCGGCCAGCAATAGGTGTGTATAAAGTGACACATGAGTAAAGAATCTCTTCACGATCAAGACGTGCTAAACGGGCTTTGTGAGATAATTTCAGACCCGGCTATCGTCCTAGACGCCGACGGCGTCTTTGTCGATGTTATCCACAACGCCCACAACGGGGCATTATTTTTCAAAGATCCGGAAACACTGCTGGGAACAGATCTCTGGGATATTTTCTCTACAGCACAGGCTGACCAGTTCTACGCGATTATCGAGGATGTTCTGGAAACAGGTGAACAGCAGCACTTCGAGTACCAGCTATCGCTTGATCATGGGGATCGACACTTTGAGGCTCGCGTCACGCCGGTCGGCAGTGACAACGTAGGGCGCGTGCTATGGCTGGCGGAGGATATCACACAGCGCAAGCGGCGGCGAGAAAAGCAGGCCCTCATTGAGCGGGTCTTCGAGGTCAGTCCGGTCGGCATCGTCGTCGTAGAACGATCTGGAAGAATTTCGCTGGCTAACGATCGTGCCGAGGAGCTACTCGGTCTTGAACGCGAGAAAATCACTCGAAGACGATACGACCAGCCGGAGTGGAACATATACTACAAAGACGGGACGGAAATCCCCGATTCGGAACACCCGGTTACGCAGGTGCTTGAATCGGGTGAACCGGTGTTTGGGTTCGAGCACTGGATAGAACTCGAGGATGGGAGCGAGCGGTGGCTTTCAAGCAATGCCGCGCCGATACTGGGCGACGATGGGACTGTCGAACGCGTCGTCGTTGGGCTGGACGACGCAACGAGATTGAAACAGCGGGAGGAACAACTGGAGTGGCTCGTCGGGACCGAAACCCTGGCCGACGTTGGCGGGTGGGAGCTCGATCTGGAGACGGGTCTGATAGAGGGAACTGCCGGCATGAAGCGCCTCTATGGAACGCCAGAGTACAATCCGACGCTTGAAGAGGCTATCAAACAGTACCATCCCAACGATAGAGCGGCCGTTCGCGACGCTATCGAGACCTGTCGTGAAACCGGCGAACCGATGGAACTAGAGGCGCGCCGTCAGACCGCTGACGAAACCGAGCGCTGGTTCCGACTCCGGGCCGAAAAAACGGTTCGCGACGGGACGCCGAAACTGCGAGGCATCGTTCGCGACATCACGCAGGACAAGGAGCGAGAGCAGCGGCTCATGGTCATGAGTCGGATTCTCCGGCATAACATCCGAAACAAGCTGACCGTGATACGGGGTAATTCAAGACTCCTCAAAGAAGAACTCGGCTCGTCCGATTTCTCTGTTGACGCCGCTAGCGGACACATCGACAGAATCGAAAACGCCTCGAAAGAACTTGATTCGCTGGCCGAGCGAGCACGGACGTTCGACCGGGCCATCGAGCGTGACCTCCGGAATGGGACACTCCACCTCGAGCAGGCGCTCACTGATATCCGAGACGACCTCACAGCACAACATTCTGAGGCAACCATTGAGGTCGCGCCGACCGACGTGGAGGTCTCGGGTGACAGGATGGCTATTGACCTGATACTGGAGGTTCTTGTCGAGAACGCGCTGGAATACAGTGATCTGCCCGACCCGACAGTCAAGCTTACGGCCGAAGAGACGCCGGCGGGTCAGGTGACAGTCAGCGTCGATACCGATGGGTCCGCTATCCCCGATATGGAACGCGACGTCCTGGATTCGGAGACCGAGGGGCCAGTGGCACACAGCCGTGGACTCGGATTGTGGGCGGTTACGTGGCTTGTCCGACGCCTTGGCGGGTCTGTAACGATCGACGAAGACCACGACGGCGAAACACGGGTCGAGCTCGTGTTCCCGCTGGCGCGAAGCGAGTAACGAAGGCCGACGGCGTATTTTCGGTCCCAGTCTTGTTGCCCCATCTACCGCAGTAAGCGATTTGATATCGTTGTATATGATTTATGAGATGCCAGCAAGCGGTGGAGGGCCAAACGGTAAGACCACGGGGGACGAGAGGTCCGCGTATGACACTGCGGTCACCACCGCTCTCTGCGGTTCACCAGCGAGCCGACGCTTCGTTCACCGATTTCGGCGGGTGGGAGATGCCGGTCGAGTTCGAGTCGATCCGCATAGAACACGAGGCAGTTCGGAGCGAAGCCGGGAAGTTCGACGTTTCGCACATGGGACAGATAACCGTGGCCGGGCCGGACGCGGCGACGCTGACACAGCGGCTGACCACCAACGACGTGACCGTGCTGGACCCGGGCGAGGCCCAGTACGGGGCCATCACAGATGAGGACGGGATTATGCTGGACGACACCGTCGTCTACCGACTGCCGGAAGGCGCGGCCGATGAGTTCCTGTTTATCCCGAACGCCGGGCACGACGGGGAGATGACCGAGCGGTGGCTCTCTGAGCGAGATGAGCGTGGGCTTGACGCGACGGTGACGAACCGGACAGAGGAGTACGCGATGATTGCCGTCCAAGGGCCTGACGCGCCGGACCTGCTGTCGGCCGAGACAGCTGTCTCGCTCACTGCCCTGTCTCGGTTCGAGGTGGCTGCCGGGGCTGTCGCCGGCGTGGACTCGCTAATCGCCCGGACGGGCTACACTGGCGAACCGGGCTTTGAAATCCTCTGTCTGCCCGACGACGCCGGGGTGGTCTGGGACGCACTGGAGTGTCAACCCTGTGGGCTCGGCGCGCGCGACACCCTCCGTTTGGAAATGGGCTTCCTGCTCTCCGGCCAGGAGTTCCATCCGGTTGACGAGCCCAGAACGCCCTACGAGGCCGGTATCGGCTGGACAGTTAAGCTCGATACGGAGTTCGTCGGTCGGGACGCACTGGAGGGCGTCGCCGCGGACGGTCCCGAAGAGAAGCTCATCGGCATCGAGCTTGTCGACCGCGGCGTCCCGCGCCACGGGTACGACGTGACAACGCCGGACGGGGAGCCGATCGGCCACATCACCAGCGGAACGATGAGTCCGACACTGGGAGCACCGATTGCCCTCGCCTACGTCCCGTCGGCGTACGCTGAACCGGACAAGTCCGTCCGCGTCGTCGTCCGCGGTGAACCGAAGAAAGCACGTACCAGGAGCACGCCATTCCTCGATAGATGAGCTTCGACGTTCCCGACGACCTGCGATATCTGGAGTCACACGAATGGGTACGCGTCGCCGGTGACACCGCCGAGGTCGGCATCACGGCGTTCGCACAGGACGAACTCGGCGACGTGGTGTTCGTCGAACTGCCCGATGAAGGCACGGAGCTGACTGCGGGCGAGGACTTCGGCGTGGTGGAGTCTATCAAGGCTGTGTCCGACGTGTACGCCCCCGTCTCCGGCACCGTCACAGCAGTCAACGACCGACTCCGCGACGAGCCGGAACTGCTGAACGAGGACCCGTTCGGCGACGGCTGGATGCTCACTGTCGAGGTTGACGACAAGAGCGAAACCGACGACCTGCTTTCGCCCGACGCGTACCGCGATCAAATCGAGTAACCCCCGGTAGCAGCGGTCCCTTGCAGGGGGTGAAAGGAGTAACCTAATGTGGACACGGTCGCTAGCTGTCGATATCATGTCACCCCGGCGCTACTGGGTGGTTCTCAAATGAGTAACAGTAACTCACATGCGACAGGCAGTCCGTACGCACCGCAGACGGCCGCAGAAACCGCGGCGATGCTCGATGTTGTCGGAGCCGACGACCTCGAGTCGCTGTTCGACGTTCCCGAGTCCGTGGCCTTCGACGGCGAGTTCGGCATCGACGCCCGGAGCGAGCGGGCGACGCGCCGGGAAGTCGC
>JGI12449J12846_1000340_pt1 | contig 15490 bp, 18 predicted proteins | sample 23E2SouthBayCA_FD_12846 | JGI IMG/M metagenome (IMG submission 12846) | reverse complement strand
ACAGCGGTGTGCCCAACCGTACATTCAAGTCAGATGCGGGTCCTACACCCGGGTGTGGACCGAACGGAACTCGAACAGGAACTTCGCGATGCTTTCGACGCCAACTCGGATATCGTCACGGTCGTCGCCAGACAGGCACGGGACCTTTCGGAGTCGGACCAGTTCGTGACCGACTTCGGGGCGGAACTGACCGTTGAGGATGTCGTCGACAACCTCGCGGACGCGCCCGACGATTATCAACTCGCCGAGCGGTGGAACTGGTGGCTGGGTGCGCTTGACCTCTCACACGGCGGCTACGCGCGGTTCAGTGTGCGACAGGACATCGACAAGACATCCTGACCTGTCGCTGTCGGTATTTCTGCGTATGAAAAACGACGCGACGCCAGTCAGTGTACGCTAAGCCCGTGTGCCTCTCGTGCGTGTTCGAGGAGTTCCTCCGTTGTGTCAAACTCCTCACCGCAACTGCACGTGTGGTACGTCGTCGGGGATTGCTGGCGTGTCGCCATGACAAATAGATAATGAGCCCCGAGTATAATAATTGTTTATGCTAGCGTGATAACACTGCCCAGTAGATGTGTTATCCGTACACAACACCATATCCGAAAACATCTCCTTGATAGTTTATAGCCACTGAGCGTCCAGATATCGTCGTGTTCTGGTTCAAACGTATTCTGTCTGTTCAGCGGTCGGCGACATGATTCGGTGAGAACCGACGAACGGAAACGGACGGGCCGCTTTCGTCTCGATAATGGATGTGCAGTTTCTCGGCGGGGCGGATGAGATCGGTCGAAGCGCCGTCCTCATCGACGAGTCGCTGCTACTGGATTTCGGGATGCTGACCGACTCGCCGCCACAGTTCCCGGTGCGGACCCCGTCGCCGGACGCCGTCGTCGTCTCGCACGGCCACCTCGACCACGTCGGGACCATCCCGGCGCTGGTGTCGGGCGACGCGCGGCCACCGATTCACTGGACACCGCCGACGTACGAACTGGCGATGACGCTCGCGCGGGACACGCTCAAACTCCACGGGGGAACGGTCAACTGTCCGTTTACCGAAACCAACGTCAGACGGGTCACACAGGTGTCGGAGACCCACGGCTACCGCGAGTCGTTCGAGGCTGCCGGCTACGAGGTCACCTTCTACAACGCCGGCCACATTCCGGGCAGCGCGCACGTGCTCGTCGACGATGGCGACACCAGACTGCTGTACACGGGCGATTTCCACACCGACGACCAGCGCCTCGTGGCCGGGACGACGGCCCGTCCGGACGCGGACGCGGTCATCTGTGAGAGCACCTATTCCGATGTCGACCACGACCCCAGAGAAACGGTCGAGGGGCGGTTCGTCGAGAGCGTCGAGACGACGCTCTGGGAGGGCGGGACCGTCGTCGTGCCCGCCTTCGCAATCGGTCGAACACAGGAGATGCTGCTCGTCTGCGAGGCACACGACATCCCGTGTTACGTCGACGGGATGGGGAAGCAGGTGACCGAGATGCTCGGGCAGTACCCCGAGTTCGTCCGCGACGCGGACGCGCTCCAGCGGGCGAAATCCCACGCCCGGTTCGTCACTGGGAAGGACGGCCAGCGAAAGCGCATTACCGACCAGAAGGCGGCCATCGTCACCACCAGCGGGATGCTCTCTGGTGGCCCGGCGATGACGTACATTCCGGAAATCCGCGGGAATCCGATGAACAAGATCACGATGACCGGGTATCAGGTCGAGGGGACGCCGGGACGGGACCTGCTGGAGACGGGGAGTGCCGAGATAGACGGCCGGATTATGCCGGTCAGCGCACGGGTCGAGCAGTACGACTTTTCGGCACACGCCGACCGAGACGGGCTGTTTGCGTATCTCGACAGCTACCGTGACACGCCGGTACTCGTGAACCACGGCGACCGCTGTGAGGCCTTTGCAACCACGCTCCGCGAGGACGGCTACGACGCGACAGCGCCCGAGTTAGGCGCAACCGTCGCCATTCAGTAGGCGGTTGTATATGCGACCGCAGTCCCGCTCAGATACTCTCGTCCGCATCCTCGGCAGCACGCTGTTTCAGCCATTCGTCAAGCAGGTCGCGGACCGCAGCGTCCCGGTTGTCGCGATGGTCGGCGAACGCCTTGTCATCAATCGCGTCGAGCAACTCCTCATCCAGTTCGACCGCAACCGATTCGAGGTCCAGAAACGCTTCGTCCATTGATTACGGGGAGTTTGACCGCCAGCGAAATATATCCTCGTCAGACAGCCGTCGGTCAGTCGTGTGACAGAGGCCGCGACGACGAAAAATTCCAGAAGGGTTGCAGGAACCGCCGTGCTTTGATTACGACTCGTGTTGTATCCACGGCAGTGATGGGTTCGCTACAGTCTCTTATCGGTCCCCACCGGCTCGACGCGCTCGGCGCGTGGGCGGTAACGGGAATTCTCATCGGGGGCGTCGGACGGTTCGCGGCCGGTGGCCACTTCGATTGGGCAGTGCTCACGGCACTCCTCGTCGCTATCGCGGTCACGGTTCCGTTTGCCACGCGGGACCTCGAAACGACGGTGCCCGCGGAGTTNCTCGGACTGGTCGCGGTTCCAGTACTCGTCCGGGCGGTTGGCGGTTTCCCGNAGGTCACCCCGTTTCTCGTGATCGCCGGGGTCGCACTGTTGCTGGCCGTCGTCCTTGATGCGTGCACCTCACTGACGATGACGCCGCGGTTCGCAACGGTGTTCGTCGTCATTGTGACGATGGCCGTCGCGGGCGTCTGGGCGGTCGGTATCTATGCGGCCGACACGCTACTGGGGACCGCGTTTCTCGATGGACAGACAGAGCTGATGTGGGACCTCGTCACTGCGGCAGCCGCCGGTCTCGTCGCTGGGGTCGTGTTCGAACTGTATTTCGAGCGGTCAACACGCATCGCCCGACTGCGCGTCTCAGGAGCTGACGCCTCGGAGTTTGACCAGCCGGACGCGTCCCTTCCTGGAAACGGCACGCACCATCGCATCGCTGCCCGTGCGCTACAGGCTGTCCTCGGTGTACTATCTGCATTCGCACTTGCGCAGGGCAATGTGACGCTGTTCGTCAACAGCGGCGGCCCGCTGGCGATAACGTTCCTGCCAGCGCTGTTCCGCCGGGAGTACGGCTACGGGATGAACACTGGTCTTGTGCTGTGGATCACGGTGGCGTCGACGCTGCACGCGGCCGGCGCGTTCGAACTGTACGAAGCGTTTGGCTGGTACGACAGTCTGGCCCACGCCGTCTCGGCGTCGCTCGTGGCCGGCGTGGGATACGCGATCGCACGAGCAGTCGAACGCCACTCCAGGGCGGTTGATTTCAACAGGGAGTTTCGTGCGACCTTCGTCGTCCTGTTCGTTCTCGCTGTGGGTGTCGGCTGGGAGATCCTTGAGTTCGCCAGCGGTGGCATTGCGTCGATGGTCGGCGGCGAAGCGGTCCTCGCCCAGTACGGAACGAGCGACATCGTGAACGACCTCGTGTTCAATACGATTGGCGCACTCATCGTCGCAGGCTGGAGCACCGCCCATTTCGAGGGGCTCGCAGCCCGGCTCAGCGGGCGGGTCGGGCGGCTCACCAGCAGTGAGTGAGTCCCTGCTGTGCGCTCTCCCGAAAGCGATTCTACCGTACAGACGGACCGAAACGTATGGAGCAGGCGCATCTCGGGTTCGACCGCTACTTCGAAGTCGCCATAGAGACTGCGGAGGCACAGGCTGCGGAGATGACTATCGAGCCAGGCCGGTCCGTGGGTGGGCCGGAGAACTACCACGCTGACAGCGACCAGTGGCTGTTCGTAGTCAGCGGTACCGGCACCGTCACTGTCGACGGTGATACCCACCACGTTGACGCCGGCGACCTCATTCGCATCGAGGCCGGCGAACGCCACGGCATCGAAAACGACGGGCCCGAGCCCCTAGAGACGGTCAACTTCTACACGCCGCCGCGATAGCCGCCTCAGGTTTCGCTGTCGTCGACCCGAAAATGCGTTCAGCGTCAGTCAACGCCAGCTTCGGCGTCCATCGGGTCCTGAATGTCGCCGACGACCTCTTCGAGCAGGTCCGTGACCGTCACCAGCCCGACAACGTCGCCGTCCTCAAGGACGAATGCGAGTTCCTGACGCTCGGCCTGGAACTGGTCGATAGCGTCGCTGACGGTTGTGTCCGGCGACATCGTCATCGGCGGTGAGGCGACGGCTTCGAGGTCGATACGGTCAAGCAGGCCGCCGTTGCCGGCCTGCTCCTCGCGCTCGTCGACGAGCGCAGGGATGTAGACGATGCCGAGGAACTCTTCGAGCGCCTCACCGACGAGTGGGTAGCGGGTGTGTGGCGTTTCGGCGATCCGCTCGGCGTTGGTCGCATCGTCGTCGGTAGGCGACAACGCAACGATGTCTTCCCGCGGGACCATCACCTCGTTGACTTCGCGGTCGCCGACGCGGAACGCGGAGAGGACCTCCTCGCGGCGCTCGTCGGATACGTCGCCGCGGTCCAGAACGGAGCCGAGTTCGTTTCGCAGCTCGCCCCGGGACTCGATGCTATCGACTTCTGCTTCGAGCCACGCGCCGGACATTTCGACACCGAACAGCCCGAGCGTCCACTTGGCGACGCCGTCACCGACGGCGATAATCGGCGAGATGAGCCACGCAAAGTAGTACAGCGGCGTCGCGCCGTACCGACAGACGAACTTTGCGCGCTCGACACCGAGATAGGTTGGCGTCTGCTCGCCGTGGGTGAGATGGACGAGGTTGATGAGGAGGAACGCAATAGCACCGCCGACACCGACGCCGGCCAGAACCGACGACTCGAAATAGGGCTCGAAGATGGCCGCAAGCGCCGGCTCGGCGATGATACCGACGGCGATGCTGGAGGCGGTGATGCCGACCTGACAACTGGTGAGATAGATCTCCAGATCGTCAGTCATCTCCCAGGCACGCCGGAGACCGGGTTCGTCGAACTCCGATTCGGAGTACTGTCTGGCTCGCGTCAGTGCGAACTCAATGGCGACGAAGAAGCCGTTGGCGAGGATCAGGGCGAGTCCTGCAAGCAGCCTGACTGTGACTTCGACTGGTTGCATGTGCCGGCGGGGTTCACGGTCTGGCGGGGAAAAAGTGGGGATTGCCGGTCCCGCTCGCGCCGCGGCAGCACCGTCGACCGTCCTCAAGTACGCTCGAAATCGTATTCCACGCCGGTGAGGTCGGTTGAGACCGCCCAGAGCTGCTCGGCGGTTTCCTCGTCCTGTGACGCATCGTTGGACTGCTGGAACTCGGGCGAGCCGCGCATGTCGAACAGGCCGCCGGGACCGACGTACTCGCCGCCGATGACATCCTCGGCGGTGGCGGCGTACAGCATCGGCAGCGCGCCCTGTTCGGCTGATTGGGCGAAGACGGCGTTGGCAACGCCCATGGCCGCGGTTCGCAGCGTCGACCCCATCTCCCGCGGCCCGCGGAACTGGAGGTCGGTGTCAGCGTACCCAGGATGGCAGGCGACACTTAGCACGTCGTCCCAGCCGTGGTTGCCCAGCCGTCGCTGGAGTTCGTAGGCAAAGAGGAGGTTTGCGAGCTTGCTCTGACCGTAGGCTGACCACTTCCCGTAGGAGCGCTCACGCTGGAGGTCATCAAAGTCGATTTCGCCCATCTCGTGCGCGCCGCTGGACTGCGTGACGATTCGGGATTCGCCCCCCCCGGTCGAGCAGGTGCCCGGTCAGGGCGAAGTGGCCCAGATGGTTGACACCGAACTGCGTCTCGAAGCCGTCGGCTGTCTCGCTCCGCGGAATCGCCATGACACCGGCGTTGTTACAGAGGATGTCGACAGCGTCGTAGTCGGCCCGGAGGCCGTCGGCGAACGACGCGACGTTCGACAGGTCGGCCAGATCACACTCTCGAACATCGAGCGTCGCGTTCGGAACGGCATCGCGAATCTCTTTGGCGGCCGACTCACCGCGTTCGACGCTCCGGCAGGCCATCACTACCGTCGCACCTCTGCGAGCGAACGCCTTCGAGCCTTCGAGTCCCAGCCCGCTGTTCGCACCAGTCACGACCACAGTTTGGTCCCTCAGCGGGGGCATATCTTCGATAGTCCAGCCTGTCATTGACGCAGATACGGGCGCGAGACACTGAAACCCATCGCCGGCGAGAGAGTGAGAGTCTTATGCCGTCGCCCCCGTGTTCCAGTGATGAGCGACGTGTCGATCACCGTCTACACGCGCGAGGACTGCCATCTCTGTGAGGAGGCCATCGAGACAATCGAGCGGGTCGCCGACGACGAGGGGGCCGCCATCGAACTGGACCTCGTTGACGTCGACGAGGACCCTGACCTCCGCGAGGAATACGGCGAACGCGTGCCCTACGTCTTCGTCGACGGGTCGCCGGCGTTCAAGTATCACGTCACCGAGCGACAGTTGCGTGAAAAACTGCAGCAGTCGGCGTAGCGGCCTCGGGCTCCCGACAGGCCGTCCGTCACGGCTCCCACCGCAATTTATTAATTCTGGGACACGTTTCGTCGCTGATGCCCTCCAGTATCAGCAACACCGTGTTCAGCGAACCGTCCGGGCCACGGATTGCACTCATCCACTTCGCTGGTTCGCTTGTCTTCGCCGGTCTCTACGTGTCCGCGTGGAGTACCGACGGTTCTGCCGCGGCCACCTGGTTACTCGCTATGGTCGTCGGAACCGGATTAGCGGGCATTGCTGAGGCGTTGCCAAAGCACAGGCGGCAGTTGGCCGGCGTCTTGCGCTCGATCGCGATTCTCGTGTTTTTCTGTATCATCGTTGCAGCCCTCGTCGTGCCCGGCTTCCTCGGTATCTGAGCACCACTCGCAGAACCGGCCCGTCTCGACGGCGACCACGGGTAGACCGGTGCTATCGCCCCTGCCCGACGGCTACCACGGGCTGGCCGGTGCTATCGTCCTTGCTCGACGGCACTGTGTAACGCTTCAGCCGCCGCCGCCGGGTCGTCGGCCTTCGTAATCTCGGTGATAACAGCTACACCGTCGGCCCCGGCGTCAACGACCGCAGTGGCGTTCTCGGCCGTGATGCCACCGATGCCGACAAAAGGGATGTCCACTGCCTCGGCAATTGCGGCGACGCGGTCGGTGCCAACAGCGTACTCCTCATCGTCGATGTCGTCTTTCGAGCCAGTGGCAAACACCGCGCCGACACCAAGGTAGTCTGCACCAGCCGTCGCCGCTTCCCGGGCGTCTTCGACGGTCGAGACCGAGCGTCCGATGACCGCATCGTCACCGAGGATATCCCGGGCAACAGAAACAGGGAGGTCGTCGTCGCCGAGGTGAACTCCGTCGGCGTCGATGGCCTGTGCGAGGTCGATACGGTCGTTAACGACGAACGTGACGCCGGCCTCGCGGGTCAGTTCTCGCAGTTTCTGCCCGAGTTCGTAGCGTTCGCGTGCGGTCCGGTTCTTCTCGCGGAGCTGGACGACGCCGACGCCGCCCTCGATCGCCTCCGCGACGATTTCATCGGTTGTCCGGCCCGCCGAGAGCGACGCCTGCGTGACGAGATACACGTCCCAGTCGACCATAGCAAGTGTCGGAACCGATGGCCCTTGTGTGCTGTGCGTTAGGTCAGGACTCTGTTTCGGCTGTTGAACTCGTCGTGTCCGCGTCGTCGGTACCGGCCTCGGAAGCGGTGAGCGCGCCGTCTCGGACGGCCATCCGAAGACCGAACTCGGCGATGTTGCCACCGTGCTCGGCTGTTCTGGCGAGGCTATCGAGGGCGCGGGTGAGCCGGTAGTCGGCGTCGCCCGATTCGAACAGCTGGCGGTCAAGGCTCGTTATCTGCTGGCGCACGGCCCGGCGCGTGGCCAGCGTCTGTCGGGCGGTGTCGACACAGGCGTCGCCAATGATCACACGGACAGCGTCCTCAACAACGGTGCGAACGTCCTGAGCGATATCTTCGAGGGCTGTGACGATGGAACCGGTTGGCTGGCCGTCGAGCTGGTCGGCGATGGTGCCGATGCGTTCGGCGTGGTCGGCCACGCGTTCGAGTTCGTTCGCGGTCCCCCAGAGGGTGAACAGTTCCGGACGCGTCAGCCCGAGCGCATCGATCTCGTCAAGCCGTGCCAGGCCCCGCTCGAAGTAGCGGTCGATCATGGCGTGCAGCCGATCGGCCTGCTCGTCACGGTCACCCCACCGGTCGCTGGTCGTCCCGGTTGTGAGGGCAGCCATCGCGTCCCGGTGCATCGACAGGGCAACGAACTGGAGCTGGCGAACCGACTGCCGGACCGACACCTCGCTGGCGTCGAGCAACGTCTGGACCGTCACGTGCGTTTCGGTCTCCTCGGCGATGGTTACGCCAGTCAGGTTTCGGGTGACGCGTTCGATGGCCCGGTGTTGCGCGTCGCTGTAGCCGTCGGGGAGTTCAAGAACGACGGACTCGACCCCGGCAGCGTAGGCCGCTCGCAACAACTGCTCGATTTCCGCCGGGTCGTCGTTTCCGACCTCCAGGGTGACGCGGTTCCGCGGCGTGGTCCGGGACTCGGGTGTCTGAATCACGAGTAGCCCGTCGATGTGCGTGTGGAGGTTCACCGTCGTTCCGGCCGTACAGTTCTCCGATTCGGCCCACTCTTTCGGTAGTGAAACGGTGTACGTGCCGCCGCCGACGGTCTGTATCTTTCGGGTTTCCATGCTTAGTAGATGAGTTCGGAGTCGGTTTCGACCATGTACAGCGTGCGTGCCGCGATGTTGACCGCGTGGTCGCCAACGCGTTCGAGGTCTCGAACCGTCAGCAGGAGTCGGGACACGTCATCAAGCAACTGCTCAACCGCCCAGCCGTCGTCGCCGTCGGCCTCTCGTTCGATGAGGTCCCGAGCGACAGTCTCGCTGGCCCGCTGGCAGAGCGCGTCGAGCGCGTCGTCGTCAGCCGCGATAGCGCGGCATTCCTCGACGTCTTCACGCCGATAGGCATCGATACTGCGCTCGACCATCTCAGTGGCTTCGCGGCCGATCGTGTCGACGTCGACCTCGGGAGCGAGTCGACGGTCGGCAGATTGTGCGTACGCTGCGAGGTTCGTGGCGAGGTCCGCGATGCGTTCGAGGTCGGTGATAATCTTGAACGAGGCGGCGACAAAGCGGAGGTCGGTCGCGACCGGCTGCTGGAGGGCAAAGAGGTCGATACAGTCGGCTTCGAGGGCCAGATACAGCTCGTTTATTTCGTCGTCGCTGTCGATGACAGACTGCGCCATCTCCCGGTCGACGGTCCGGAGCGCAGTGAGCGCCGCTTCGAGCCGCTCGACGACGAGGTCGCCCATCTCGACCACGTGCTCCCGGAGTTCGTCCAGCAGTTGCTGGTACGACTCGCGTGACATAGTTACCCGAACTTGCCGGTGATGTAGTCCTCGACACGCTGGCTCTCGGGGTTCTCGAAGATCTTGTCCGTGTCGTCGTACTCGACGAGTTCGCCACCGGTGAGGAACACGGCAGTCTGGTCTGAGATGCGGGCCGCCTGCTGCATATTGTGGGTGACGATGACGACGGTGTAGTCCTTCGACAGTTCCTCGACGAGGTCCTCGATTTTCGACGTTGCAATGGGGTCAAGCGCCGACGCCGGCTCGTCCATCAAGATGACCTCAGGGTCGACAGCCAGACAACGGGCAATACAGAGCCGCTGTTGCTGGCCACCCGAGAGACCGAGCGCGTTGTCGTCGAGGCGGTCGCTGACCTCCTCCCACAGGGCAGCCTGTTTCAGTGACCGCTCGACGAGTTCGCCCTCCTGTTCCGTGTCGTCGCGGCCGAACAGACGTGCGAGCAGGCCCTTGTTGATGTCGCCGTGTTTGCGGGGACCGTAGGAGATGTTCTCCCGGATGGATTTCGGGAACGGGTTCGGCGACTGGAACACCATTCCGATACGTTTGCGCAGTTCGACGAGGTTGGCGTTAGGGTCGTAAATTTCGGTGCCCTCCAGCTCGACCGAGCCGTCGATGCGGGCGGCCTTGATGCGGTCGTTCATGCGGTTCAGGCACCGCAGATACGTCGACTTGCCACAGCCCGACGGGCCGATGAGTGCCGTGACGCTGTTTTCCGGGATCTCCATCGAGACGTCCTTGAGGGCGTGGTCGTCGCCGTACCACACGTCAAGGTTCTCGACCGAGAGCTTCGTGTCGCCGTCGAACTCGTAGTGCCGCCACTCGTCGCGGACTTGCTCCTCGCTCTCACCGGCCGTCGTCTCAGCGCTCGGCGATGTGGTTTCGACCGTCCGTTCGCCGTTCGTTTGCGTGTCCGTGCTCGGCTCCGTGTTGATGCTATCACTCATAGTTGAGTTTCCTCCGGAAGTACGTCCGCGCCGTGATACCGACCGCGTAGAACGTCAGAACAACCATCAGCAGGATAAACGCGGTCGCCCACCCCATCTGTGGCGACCCAGACACCCCGGCCGCGATAACGGCCCACACCTGCGTCGGTAGCGACGCTGAGGCCGTCAGCAAGGCGTCGTTGGCGATGAACGGTGGCCCCGAGACGAAGCGGAAGCCGCCGATGACATCGACGGCAGCCGTCGCGTTCAGCGTCGACCCGAGGACGAGAATGAGCGGAGCAGTCTCGCCGGCGATGCGGCCGACGCCGAGGATGACACCGGTGATGACGCCCGGCATCGCCGCCGGCAGGACGACACTCTTGATGGTCTCCCACTGGGTCACACCCAGCGCCGCGCTGGCGTCACGATACTCGTCGGGGACGGCCTTGATCGACTCCCGCGAGGTGATAAGCACCAGCGGCAAGAGCATGAACCCAAGGACCAGCATCCCGGCCAGCAGGGACTCGTCACCGCCCAGTCGGGGAATCAGGAACGCCGCCCCGAACAGGCCGAAGACAATGCTCGGCGTGCTCCAGAGCGCGTTCGTTGCGATTTCGACGAGCGCGGTGAACCGTCCCTGCTCGGCGTATTCAGTGAGGAACACCGCTGCACCGACACCCAGCGGGACCGCGAACAGCGTCGCGCCGATGACCAGCCACACCGTGCCGATGATAGCAGGCATGATCCCGCCGGGTTCGGCCCCCAGCGGGATGTAGGCCTGCATCACCATCGGCCACGAGAGGCTCCCCTCGTTGGCAATGGAGACGCCGAGAACATTGAATGACGTGCCGGTAACGGCCACGTGCAGGCCGACGAGCGCGGTGAAGCCGGCCGTGCCGACAAGTCCGAGTCGCGTCTCCTCGGTCAGGAGCCGGCGGGTGATCGTCTCTTCGCTGGACCGCTTTGCGACGGTCGTGAGCGTCGCCAGTGCGAGCGAGGCCACCGCGGCCCCGAGTGCGATTGCCGGCACGAGGTTCACCGGGCCGACCAGTGGATTGATGCCGGCGACTGGCTGGAGCAACAGCGCGGCCAGCAACAGCCCGAGTCCGCCGAACACACCCAGCGTGAACAGCGGCGCCTCGGACTGTGCGCTGTCCGCGAGCGTCGGCCCGTCGCTTGTGAGCACGCCGACAAGCGGGTAGACTGCGAGACCGCCCGCGGCGACCGACCCAGCGACGACGGCGGCGAAGCCGAGCGTACTGCCGAGCGGCAGGCCGAACGGAGCGGGGCCGAAAACGAGGAAGAAGCCGGTGAGGACGACGAGCGCGAGAACCGCGGTCGGGACGGCCTGTCGAATCGAGCCGGCCCGCTCGGACTGTGTCCCGACCTTTCGGAGCGAACCGAACGAACGGAAGAAGGTGACCGCGAGCAGCAGCGCCGGCGCGATAAGCAGCAACGTCCCAATCGTCGTGTCGGGCGTCACCGCGAATGCCGTATCGAGTGCCTGTCCCTGTCGGTTGACCTGAACAGTGTAGGCATAGGAGTAGCGTAGCGGGGACCCAGTGACGAGGACGCTCGCAACCGTCGCGGCAAGCGCGCCGACTGCCGCCAGTGGGAGGACGCGGAATAGCTGTCGAGCGCCGCTGTTCCAGTCATTCGTGCCCGCAGGTGTGCGAGCGAACTGGACCGCGGCGAGAAGGGCTGGCGTCAGGAGGACCAGTGCGGTGAGCGCGCCGACCGAGAGCCCGTGGAAGGCGTAGCCGACGCCTTTGACGGTCACGAACACGACGATTGTCGCCATCACGGCCACCATCAGGAAGGCGTTGAGGTTGATGACGAGGAAGGCCCCGTACTCCCGGCCCCGAGCGCCGAATCCGGCCCGGCACTTGGCGGCCGACCAGGCCGACAGGAGCGTCCCGACCAGAAGGAACACGGGGATGACCGCGCCGCCGGTGAAGCCACCGGAGAGGGTCTGCGGGTTCCACTGCCAGCCGACGCCGATGGTGCCGGTTACGATTGTCAGCCCGAGCGCGCCGACCACGATGGCTGTCGGGAGCGTCGAACCGAGGTCCTCGCGAGGGAGAATTGCCAGCAGGAACAGCCCGACGCCGGCGACGACAGCCCCGATGAGCCACAGAAGTGAGCCGGCACTGGTGAGCGCACCGCCGATGGCAGCCCCCATAGCAAGGCCGACCGCGCCGAGCGCGCCGCCGGAGAGCAGCCCGGCGCTCATGTTCGGTTCCGTGTCCACGAGTTCGAGCCGGGAGGAGACACCGGCAGCAGTGATCGCCAGCGCTTCGGCCAGCAACACGGTTCCAAGCAGCGTCGCCATCGTCACGGGAAGGACCGCGGCAAGCGCGGTCAGCGCAAGCGTCGAAACGACGAGGCCCAGCCCGATGCCGCGCACTCGCTGTGAGGTGACCGGGACGACGTTGGTGTAGGAGGCGAGGCCGGTGATCCCGACCGCGCCGACGACGACAGCAAGTAGCGTCCCGAGCGCCGTGGTGAGGGCACTGCCACTGGCACCGGGCGGGACCAGATTCACCAGCGTGATGAGTCCGAGCGTGAAGCCGACGACGCTCAGTGCGATCGCCGTATCCAGTCCCCGGTCGTAGCTGTTCGAGTCTGCACTGACGAGTCGGTCTGTAGTCGCGTAGGCGTCACTCATTGTTGCCCCTTCAGTTTCCGCTGCATACGCCGCTCGATGTACTGCGAGACGATGCTCATCCCGGCAACGATGACGAACAGCATGACGCCGGCGACGAACAGCACGTCGACGGTGCTCTCGGATGCGCTCCCGTACTGGGTCGCGATCAGGCTGGTCAGCGTCGCGTTCGCGTCGAAGATGTCGAACAGTGGGTCGGCGAACTGTGTCCCCGAGGCCATGATCGCGGCGACGGCCATCGTCTCGCCGATGGCTCGACCCAGGCCAAGAATGACGGCCGCGGAGATGCCCGAGAACGCCGCCGGGATGGAGATGCTCTTCATCGTCTGCCACTCGGTCGCGCCCATGGCGACGGAGCCGTCACCCATCGACTGGGGGACACTGGAGAGAGCGTCCTCGCCGACGGAGACGACTGTCGGGAGCGCCATCACGCCCACGACGATCCCCGCGATGAGGAAGCTCGCCCCGTCATCGAGGAAGTTCGTCTGAATGAAGCCGTTCAGCACCTGAAAGCCGATGAACCCGTAGACGATGGAAGGGATGCCGGCCAGAATCTCCACGCCGGGCTTGATCAGTTCCCGCAGGCGGTCGCTGGCGACCTCGGCGATGAACAGCGCGCCGAACAGGCCAAGCGGCCCCGCAACCGCACCCGCGATGATGGTTACGACCACTGTCGCCCATATCATCGGTATCAGCGAGTACGCCCCGCTAAGGGGGTTCCAGTAGGTCGAGTCCGACGGCAGCACGGATTCGAGCCAGAAGAACCAGCGAGCGTTCCCGCCCTGTTCCGGGATCAACAGCAGTCCAAGTCCACGTTCGAGAAACGCTGGCAGTGCGCTTGCGAACAGGAAGAACGTGATGAACGCGACGGTCAACACCGTTAGCACCGTCGCAACCAGCGTGAGTAGGCGTGCAACCTCAGCCTGATAGGTGACCCAGCCGACCGCCGTGACAAACACGAATGCCAGCAGCATGGGCAACGCCAGCGCCGGCCGAAACAGGAAGACAAGAATCGTCGCCACCAGCGTCGTCGCTATCGTGACGACGGCGAGCGTCGACCCGTCGACTCTGTCCCCGCTCGACACCGCCTCGCCCTCCGTTGTAGGTATATCCTCTGTCATAGTATGGAAAATCGACCGACACGGCCGATAACTGTCAGATGTGGTCCGAGCCGTGGGCGATTACACCTGGTCGGGGAGCTTGGCGCGCTCTTCCTCGCGGCGGCGCGAGCCGAGCTTGAAGTAGTTGTTCGGCGCGACGAAGGTGTCCTGACCGAAGTCGGACAGGATCATGTTGATGACCGCGGCCTCTTTCTTCGAGGTGCCTTCCCACGTGTACATGTGAAGGTCACGCGAGAGGGGGTATGCCGTTGAGTCGAGGCCGTTCTCGTCGTCCTGATAGCTGTAGGTCGTCCCTTCCCACTCCAGCCCGACGGGGGCCAGGCCGTCCGTGTCGATAAACGCCAGCGCGAGGTAGCTGATAGCGTTGTCGGCCTGTGCGATAGCCTGTGCGAGGCGCTGGTTCTGGCCGTAACGGTTGGCGACGCTGGTGTCACCTGAATTTCGCGGTCCGGACCACCGAGTTCGCTCCAGTTGGTGAGTTCACCTTTGTAGAGGCTTTTGAGCTGGTCGCCGGTGATCTGCTCGACGCCGGCGTCGGCGATCTCCTGGGAGACGACCAGTGGCTGGCCGTCCACGCCGACGACGTGGTCGATGAACTGGTCGTAAGAGTCCCGGTCCGGGAGTTCGTCCTCGACGTTCCCGGAGGAGTTGCCGATGTCGTTCTGGCCGTTCATCACCTTCTCGACGCCGGTCCCGGAGTGGGAAAGTCCGACCGTGAACTGGAACGGCGGCCCGTCCTCGCCGCCGGCCTCGAACCCGTAGAGACCGCCCCAGTAGTCCGCGAGGTTCTGGTCTGTGTCGATGTCGTACTCGCCGTGGGGCCAGTACTCGCTGTCACTTGCCGGTCGGTTGGCGTTCCAGTACGAGGCCGCAGTGTTGGCGATGGGGTACACCGTCGAGGAGCCGCCGGACTCGAGTGCACTGGTGTCGCTGGAGCCACCCTCTTCGGTCGCGTCCATTTCGGTTGCGTCCATCTCTGTCGCCGGCGCTTCGGTGTCCTCACTGCCGCCGGAACTTCCGTCTGACCCGGAGTCACTGCTCCCACTGGAGCAGCCAGCGATCGCAGCGATACTGGTCGCACCTGTCGTTGCGATGAATTTCCGCCGCGATACAAACTCTGACAGCCCGTTTGAGTCGTGCGCCATCAACAGAAGCCAACAGGACAGCTAATAAGTAATCTGCTAAGATAGCTATATCTATTGGGTTACCACTATATAGAAGTGGTATGATAAACACTCGCAAACAGGTGTGAATATAATAGCTTATTCGTCTGATTTAGGCCCCAAAGTACCCGTTTACGTCGAATATGAAGGATAATTATGTATCTCGGCGTGTTAGCCGCCTTCACCGCCTGTACCAGAGAATATTGCCGAAGGGTCGGCGACCAGCCGGCGAATATGTCCCCAAATATTAGAACTCCAATACAGTATATAGATATGAGTGGATTTATATCATCGCATGAACGAGTGTCAGTCACATGG
>JGI12449J12846_1000327_pt1 | contig 15798 bp, 9 predicted proteins | sample 23E2SouthBayCA_FD_12846 | JGI IMG/M metagenome (IMG submission 12846) | reverse complement strand
GACGTAGATCGGCAGGTCGCCCACGAGGCCGATGTCCCGCTCGGCCGCGTAGTCGGCCAGCGCCTGCCACTGGCTGTCGAAACACCACTGGACGAACTTGTGATAGCGAATGTTGTCGGCCAGGTCGTCCTGATATCGCTCCATGGCCGCTGGCTCGCGCGTTCTGATATCGTCCGGCCAGTCCATCCAGCCGGCATCGTCGAACTCGGCTTTCAGCGCCGTGAACAGTGCGTAGTCGTCGAGCCAGCCGGCCTCGCGCTCACAGAACTCGGTAAACGACTGCTGGTCCGCGTCGCTTGCGCTCTCCTCGAAGGCGGCGTACGCGTCCCGGAGCCGGGCTTTCTTGAACTCGGTTACGCGGTCGTAGTTGACCTGCTGTCCTGAGAAGTCGTCGGGCGGTTCAGTGTCGGCCTCCGTGAGATAGCCGCGGTCGGTGAAGTCCCGCAGGTCGATGAGCAAGGGGTTCCCCGCGAAGGCGGACGAGGACTGATACGGGGAGTTCCCGTGGATGCTCGCCGTCGGACCGAGCGGGCAAAACTGCCATAGCGACTGGTCTGCCCGGTCGAGGAAATCGACGAACGCCCGCGCGCCGGCACCGAGGTCACCGATGCCGTGTGGCCCCGGAAGCGACGTCAGGTGGAGAAACACGCCACTCTGCCGTTCGAATTGCATACGCACCTGTTGCCCTGACAGGCATTTCAATGGGCGGGGTTTTTCTGTGCGAGGGGCGCGGACGAAGTGAGCGGCCCTCGGCAAAGCGAGCGGGGAGGAACGACCCGTGAGCAGTGAGCGCCGTCGTATCCGTGTCAGGACGCGGCGGCGGGGGTACGCAAACATATATATTGTATCCATTTGATGCTATGACGAGAGAGTCAGTTACAGAGATGCCACCGAACGTTCTGATGCTTGGCTGGGGGTTCCCACCCAACATCACCGGCGGGCTTGATACCGCTATCGGGGAGCTGTTCGAACAGCTCGAACCGAGAGACGACATCGAGTTCGAACTGGTGTTGCCCGCGGAGTACGCGCCGCCGGACCGCGACGGCATCCACGGCGTCTCGACGGGCAGCGGTGACATCATCACCCGCATTGGCCGGCTAGCTGGGGAGTTCGCCGACAAAGCGGCCGACGCCGACATCATCCACACGAACGACTGGTTCGGCTACAACCCTGGCTCACGGGCCAAGTCAGCCCACGATGTGGAGTGGATTTCGACCTTCCACTCGCTGTCGGCGGACCGCAACGTGACGCCACCACAGCGTGAGGTCGAAACAGAGCAGCGGGTCGCCAACCGCTCGGACCACGTCGTCGCGGTGAGCAAGTTCACACAGCGGCGGATTCGCGAGCAGTACGACGCCGACTCGACGGTCATCTACAACGGGTTCTCGTCGGTGGAGCCGACGGGTCGGGATATCAAAGCGGAGCTCGGTATCGACGGGAAAATGCTGTTTTTCGTCGGTCGACACACCGACCAGAAGGGGCTGTCGTACCTGCTGTACGCGCTCTCGAAGCTCGGTCAGGACGACGTGAGCCTTGTACTCGGCGGCTCAGGCCACCTCACCGAACAGCTCGAACGGTTCGCGGAGCTACTGGGCGTCGAGGACCGGGTCTACTTCCCGGGGTATCTCCCTCAGTCGGAACTTGGGGACTACTACAACAGCGCCGACCTGTTCGTCTCGCCGTCGCTTGCGGAACCGTTCGGCATCACCATCGTCGAAGCGCTGTCGGTCGGGACGCGCGTCGTCGCCTGCGAGAGCGGGGCGGCGGAACTCCTCAACGAGGACTGCGTCATCGAAGTCGAACCCGATTCGGACTCCATCGCCGAGGGAATCGAGCACGCGCTATCGCTGTCGACACCGATCGAGTACGACGTCCGAACCTGGGGCGAAGTCGCTGACGAACACGTCGAGTTCTACCACGAGGTTCTGGACGAAGCCTGACCTGCGGCCGTGCGTTCACCGGAGAAAGCGAACGTCCGTGACCGGCTCCGGGTGGACGATCAGATAGCCGTCAGCGGTCGGCTCCAGCCCTGTCACGGACGTCGTATCCGTTTGCGTCCGATAGGGACTGTCAGCGGTCCCGTCAGCCGACTGGTAGGGGCTGTCGTACGGCGTCTGTCTGTCTTCCGGCGGGCGGTCGAAATCCTCCGGTGGCAGGTATATTTTCTCGCCCGATTTCGAGCGGACCACGACGGCCGTGTCGCGGTCGCCCGAAACATCGATTCTGGTCCGGCCGTCGTCGATTGTCATCTCGAACGTGACTGGCTCCGTTTTTGATTGTGACATGTTGTCAGATAACTTTCGTACGGCGAGTAGACGGCGCTGTGTCACTTAGTCCTTCGCCAGCAGTGCGGTGGCTGGTGGCGAGCCCTGCATTCGAGCGGTGGGTCCACGGTCACGAACCATCAGCGGTTGATGATGAGCGACCCCGACATATTGTACCCCTCGACGTGGACGTCCTCGCCGAGAATCGTTTCGTCGAGATCGCAGTCGTGGACCTCGGCGTCCGGGAAGATGATGGCCCGGTCGAGGCTGCTGTCGGTCACTTCCGCCCCGGCCATCACGTGGACGGTGTCACCGATAGCAGAGTTCTCGACAGTCGCGTCGGGGTGGATGAGCGACCCGCCGTCGAGTTTCCACTCGACGGTCTCGAAATACGAATCGGGCGTCCCGATGTCGAACCAGACATCGTCGAAGGTGAATGCAGACACCGGTTCCTGCTGTTGTAGCCAGTCGATGTACCAGCCCGGTTCGTCGGGGTTGTTGTCGCCCGAGAGGTACTCCTCAAAGCAGAGCGAGTCGGCCGGGAAGGCGTAGCAGGCAATCGAGACGAGCGTGCTCTTGGGGTTATCGGGCTTCTCCTGAAAGTCAACGACGCGCTCGCCGTCGAGTTCGACCAGCCCGTAGGACTTGGCTTTCTCCCGCGAGCCCACGTCGTAGGCAGCGAGTGCCGGCCCGTCGTGCTCCTCGAAGAAGTCGAGGAACTCCGAGGGGTCGAAGCCGATGAGGTTGTCGCCGCCGATGACGAACAGGTCGTCGTCGATACCTTCGCGGTCGATCAGTTGCGCGAGCGCGCCGACGACGCCGAACTTCTCGTCTTCGTCAGCCGTACTCTCGACGGAGAGTTGGACTTTTTCATAGCCCATCTCGTCGATGTGGGCCTCAAACTCGTCGGCGAAGGCCTCGTTCGTGCTGAGGTACGTCGTCCCGATCCGGTCGTCGTCTTCCAGTGACTGGAGAACGCCGTCGATGACGGTCGTTTCGCCGACCGGGAGGAGCATCTTTGGCCGACGCCGAGTGATAGGCCACAGCCGTGTCGCGTAGCCGCCAGCTAGAACTATCGCGTCCATATCCCACAGTCAGACCCGAATTATAAAGTGGTAACTAATTGTCGGCGGCTCTAGAGGTTGAGCTGCCAGACAGTTGTCCCGGCAGTGACGAGATCTTCGTCGTCCGCGGCGGCAACGATTACCTGATTCTCACCGGGGTCGACGTCGACGGCGACTTCGAATTCACGGTCATCGACGGGGATGTACGTGATGTCGGCAGGTGTCTTGACAACGACACAGACACCGGTCGTCTCGCCGGAGACGACCAGTTCGTTCCCGCGGAACTGCGTATCCACGCGGAGTGCGGGGCTGCGGTCGGGCGTGTGCGCACGCCGCTCCCGGTAGCGGTCGTCGACGAACGCGGGCGTTTCGACCGGTTCACCGGCGCTGATTCCGTGAGCCAGCCGCACGTACTGGGCCATCGACCACGCCAGCGGCGTCGCCGAGCCGGTCCCTTCGGCGAACTCCCAGTCGTACTCGGTCGCGTGGCCCCGGTCCCAGATCTGTTCGGCGATCATCCGTCCCGAGTTCGCCACGTCCTGCATCATCTGGAGGGCGTTCTCCGGCGGGATGTCCGGGTCGTCACGGTGGAGTTCGTACTCGGCGCGCTCGCCAGTGAGCAGCGGCCAGAGGCGGCCCTTCCCTTTGTGTTCGACCGTCCACGGCGCGCCCTGGTCGTCCCGGCCGCGTTCGCCGTAGCCGTCGCCGTTGTACCGGTAGAACCCGGGCGCGTACTCCGTGTCGACGCTGATCGTGTCGTCGACTTCGACGAGCGAGTTCCGGATAGTTTCGTCGTCGTCGGGCTTGATGCCCAGCCGGACAAGTTCGAGGAAGCCGCCGTCGATGATGTTGCGTTCGTCCAGCGTCGGGCCGTCGTTGGCGAGTGTCCGGAGGTGCCCCATCTCGGGGTTCCCATCGAGCGTGACCCGCGTGTAGTAGGGCGTGTTGGTGTGGCGCTCGGTCCCGGTCTCGGTCGCGGTCCAGGCCTCGACGTTGTTCGCCCACTGGTCGGCCAGCGACAGCCAGACAAGCGCGTCGGCCTCGTGGCCGGTATCGAGTGCGAGCTTCGCCGCACACGCGAGCCCCGCGATTTCGGCCGCAATCGAGGACGGCGAGAAGCCGGCCTCCTCTTCCCAGCGCTCCTGTGCGGTCTCGGGGCCGTGGCGGACGACGTACTCGGCCGACCGCCGGACGTTCTCGTAGCTGTACTCGACATCCTCGAAGTCGACGCCGCTCTCGGCGAGGCGATAGGCCATCACCTGCGGGAACGAGATGTTGTCCATCTGCTCGCCGCCCCAGCGGGTCGTCCCGTTGACGTAGGTGTTCTGCGGGATGAAGCCGGCGTCGTCCTGCTGGTACTCGTAGATGTACTCCAGTTGGTCCGCTGCGATGTCCAGCGACCCGATGGCGTCGAACACGCTAAACACCTGATACAGGTCACGTGACCAGACGAAGTTGTAGCCGTAGCCCTTTGGCTCCTCGGCGTGGACGGCTTCGCCCCACGGCACGGACGGCGAGGCAATAGACGCCCCGTGGTAGGTCTTGTCCTCCACAGCTAGAAGTGTCATCAGCGCTGTTCTGTACTGGTTCGCCAGCGCTTCGTCGTCAGCAACCGAGTCCGGGAGCTGCTTGTCCGAAAGGAAGTCGCCCCAGCTGTCAGCGTACTCGGCACTGACCGTCTCGTAGCCGCGGTCAAGCGCACCGTCGGCTTCGCCCAGCGCGGCGGCGGTGTCAGCCTGTCGCGCGAAGCCGAGCGCGACCGTGTCCCTGACTCTGGTTCCCGAATCCAGCCGACCGATGAGGACGAGGTTCGTCCCGTCGATGGATTCGACCGGGTCCGGGAGGTCGCCGTCGGAGTACAGCCCATCGAGGCGGTCGCTACCGGCCGCACCAACGGTGGCCCAGTCGAAGCGCCCGGCCGCGGCCATCGCCACGGCGATAGAGTAGGCGTCGCCGTTCTCGTCAACGAGCAGGTCGTTGTCGGTCTGGTCGGTGTAGGCGCGGGGGTTCCGACCGACGAGGTGGTAGCTCCCGGGCTGGCCGTATCTGATAGCGCGGTCCTCGGTGATCGTGCTGGTGAGCGCGATGTCGGCGACGGAGAACACGTCGTAGGATTTGTCGTCCGCTGAGCTGAACGACACATCGGCGACGATGGCGTCGTGTTCGGGGTCAGTCGCGTAGTCGACGGTGAGCGTCCACTCGTGACCCTGGCCGTCGCCGGTCTCGGTGAAAACGTGGCGGTAGAGCAGCGCCTCGTCGTCGACCGGCTCGACACGTCGCCTGACACTGTCGTCGGTCCGTCGGTTCTCGCGGTGGGTCCGGACGGCATAATCCGTCTCGTCCGTACACCGGACCAGGAAATCCAGCGTCCGCAGATTCATCATGTCGACTTGCGGATAGCGGGCCTCCGTCAGCGCACCCTCGGTGAGCGTGAACCAGACGCGCGAGGGGTCCTGCTCGTCGTGGTCGGCGACGGTGCCGATGCCGTACTTCTCTCCGGTCGTCCACGTCGGACGCTCGCTCGGCCCCTCGGTTCCGGCAGACGTCGTCGGGAGCGCGTTTAGCTCACCCAGCCGGGCCGTCGCGTGGAGCCGCAGCGCGTGGGACCAGCCAAGCGGCGTCGCGCTGTCGAGAGCGCCGTCGTCGAAGGCCTGTTCGGCGAGGTAGCCGGCGTCGGTCGTGAGCGGTCCGTCCTCCTCGAGCAGCTCGTACAGGTCGCTCGCACGGTCGAGGTAGGCGTCGCCGCGCTCGTCGCGGTCGTTCAGCATATCGCCGACGCGAGCGGCGGCGAGTGCTCCCATCGCCGTCGTGACGGTCCAGACCTTCTCGCTGTCCTGATGGCCTGTCCGCCAGCGGTCACCCTCGTAGCGGGCCAGTCCCGCGACCCGGCTCTCGGTGGGGTTCCGGAAGAGCGTGTCGAGCGTCGTGCTCACATGGTCGGCCAGACGTGTGAGGTGCTGGTCAGAGAGCGCCGTCCGCTCGACGCTGTCGTACTCCTGGAGCGCGTCCGCGAGGTGGAGCCCTGCAGCGTCGATGCGGTGGTCCGGCGTTCCGTTTGTCAGCCCCATCACATACACGCCCAGATCACTGTCCCAGAGCGTATCCAGCCCGTCTAGCAACCGGTCGGCTGCCGCCAGACTCTGCTCACAGACCGATTCGGGCATCGGGGCACGGCCCACCGCAGCGAAGGCCTCGATGAACGTCGCAGTAGTGTGCGTGAACTGTCCAATTGAGTCCTCCCAGACGTTCTGACACGGCTCGGGCAGGTCGTTGGCCGCGATGTCTTCGATGAGCGTATCGACGGCTGTCTGGATAGTTTCCCGAACCATCGCCGTCAGTTCGGCGTCCATCTTGCTGCGGTGTGTTCGCAACAGTGTCGCGAGGAAGGCGGTGACGGTCGCAGTCTGGTCGGCCTGATACTCCGGCGATTCGGCGTTGTGCTCGACTCTGGCGTTGGCCCAGCCCGGCGCGATAGCCCCGGTGTCGGCCCAGACGCGGTGGGGCCACCGCCCGTCGGAAAGCTGGCTGTCACAGAGGAACGCCGCGCTCTCGGTCAACATCTCTACGGTATCGATATCAAGTCGGTCGCCGGCTTCGAGCAGATGCCGGGAGACCGAGGCGTCATCGCGGAACCAGACGTACCCGTAGCCGCCGGAGTTCGAGTAGAACGGGTCGAACTCCGGGGCAGCGATGCGGCCGCCGGTCGGCGAGGACAGCAAGTCGAGCACCCGCAGGTCCATCCGTATCAAGTCCGAGCGTGGCATGGATTCGGCCACGTCGATGCGCGTTCGCTCCCGTCCAGCCTGCCGGAGGTCGTCAGACGTCGTATGCTCCGTCACGCAGTCAGCGAGGTCGAGCAGTGCCGTCTCCCGGTCGACCTCGTCGTGGTTCGAGAGCTGACTGACGAGCGTCGTGTCCTTGCTGCGCCCGGACCGGTCAAGCGGCGCAGTCACGAGGAAGTCGCCGGTGAGTCGGGTCTGGTCGCGTCGCTCGACCGGCTCCGACCGCGGGAACTCGATCGGGCTGTCCTCGAGTATCTCGGCGAGGCGTTCCGGTCGCTGTCCGGCGACGGCGTCCAGCCCGGTCGACGAGGCGAGGTAATCGTGTTCTCGCCGGTGGTACACTTCAAGCACCCGCGAGTTGTCGGGTCCGGCGTCCTCGTGAATCAGCGAGCCGACGCCGCTGTCGCTACTGTCGGGGGCCAGTGTGACGAACGCTACGAGTTTGGCGTTCTGAGGCACAGCCCCGCGCATCGCGACGTGTGTGACGTGTGCCCGCCCCAGCGTCAGGTCGTACTGGTGGACCGTGAACGACCCTGCGTCGTATTCGGTCTCGACGAGCCGCGTCTCGCGGTAGTAGTGCTGTCTGATCGTCTCCAGGTCACTGAACCACCGTGTTTCGTCCCCAAGCATAACCCCGAGTCGGGAGCGGTCGATACCGGAAAGCCCGGAGAGCGAATCGGAGTAGTCCTTCAGCGTGCCGTCTTCGCCGACGTGTACGAGTCGGTCACCGTGCCCGGAGAAAGAGCCTGAAACAGTCCTGCGCTCCTCTGGAAAGCGCTCATGACGAGTCCGTTTGTATTCGTTGAGCGCTGTCGAAAGCCGCATACACATCAAAGCAGACCAATCTCTATAAACTCCTGTGGTTCGGACAAATTAGTGATACTTCGAAGGGCGTGGCTGCATATCGCCGAAGAGCGAAGCTGTTACTGCTGAACGGACCCACCAGCGCGGACTACTGGCTCAGGTCACTCTCGTCAGCCGGAAACACGCTCACACTATCGACGGTCACGGTCGCGCCTCCGTCACCAGCAGCCCCACGGTGCTCCCCGGAGACGAGGTCGGTATCGTCAGTCCCGGCCGGGAGCCTGACCGTCGTCGGCTCGCTGCCGAAGTTGAGTACTACGACGGCCGCGTCCTCGTCAGTCGCCCGTGCGTACGCGACGACACGGTCGGACGGGCCGCCCCGGACCTCGTACGGGATTCGGACGAGGTCCGCATCCGCCGACAACGCCGGCTGGTCGTGTCTGGTTGCCGAAAGGTCGCTGACGAACGACTGGAGCGTCTCGTCGGCGTGGTCCCACGCGAGGTCGTCGCGCCGGCCCCGCTGGCCGAACTCCTGGCCGGCGTACAGCAACGGTGCGCCAGGGAGCGTGAACAGCGCGCCCGCAGCGGCCTCGGCGGCGTCCCGCCCGTAATCGACAATATAGCGCGTCTCGTCGTGGTTCTCTGCGTACAGCATGAACGACGCGTGCTCCGGGAAGCCGATCTCCGCCCGCCCCTCGATGGCACTGAGGACGGCTTCAGCATCGCCGCCGTCCCCGACCTGCCGAAGCGCGGCGTAGGTCGTCGAGTCGAAGTGCATGTCAAACAGCCCGGCCTGAAAGTCGGGGATGTACGGGATGGTCTCGTCCAGTAGCAAGAACTCGCTGTCGCGGTCCTTGCAGTAATCGTGGATCTCACGCCAGAAGCCGTTCGGGACGGCCCAGGCCATATCACAGCGGAACCCGTCGACCAGTTCGGCCCACTGGGCGACCGCATCGAGCAGGTGTCGGCGGACCGGCAGGTGGTCGAAATTGAAGTTCGCGATGTGTTCCCACTCAAAGTACGTCTCCGGTTCGGTGTCACTTCGCCACTCGTACCACTCCCGGTAGTCGGCGTCCGGTCCTTCCACGGCGGACTCGAAGTAGGGGTGGGTCCGCGCCGAGTGGTTACACACGAGGTCGAACAGGACCTTGAACCCGCGGTCGTGGGCCGCCTCAATGAACCGCTCGTAATCCGCGCGGGTGCCCAGATCCGACGCGATTTCGAAGAAGTCAGTGATGTTGTAACCGTGGGGCGCGTGGTCGTTCTGTAACACCGGCGTGAGCCAGATGGCGTCGACGCCGAGCGAGTCGAGGTAGTCCAGCCGGTCGATGATCGCGTCGAAGGGCGAGGCGTCGCTCTCGCCGGCGAACGTGCGGACGTAGATCTCGTAGATGACAGCGTCCTCAGCCCAGGCCGGCGCGTCGTACGGTCGACTGGCAGCGACCCCGTCGCCGCTCGTCACTGTCTCAATGCCGCCCCCGTCGCGGCTAAACTCGACGGCGTCGGGCACGCTGTAGCCGTGGTCTCCGATGGCAACGGCGTGGATGCGAGCGCGGTCCGGGAGCGCGTCCAGCGGAATCCGGAGGGCCGTTCCATCGCGGGTCACCGCGTCGGCGTCGATGTCGTCACGGTCATCCAGCAGGAACTCGACGGTGAGGTCGCCGGCCGTCTCGGTTCCCTCCGAGTGGGGGCTGCAGTCCGCTCGAACGACGGCTTCGTCGCCCTCGATCTCCGGTCGCAACGTCAGGCGGGGCTGCCCGCCGCCACCGTCTTCGTCGCCGCTGTCCCTTGCCGAGGTGTACTCGCCGCTCCCGCTGTGACCTGAGCCACTTCGACCGCTGGAGACGCCGCTGTGACCGCCAGAGTGGCCGGACGTGTGTGTGCCACTCGGCTGGAGTCTCCCCGGAAACGCGCGCACGGTGAGGTCGTGTTCGCCGTCGGGTGCAGTGAGTCGGATGACGTATCTGCCCGGCGCGTCGGGGACGAGGTGCTCGACCGGGTCGTCGCCGAGCGATACCGTTGATTCCTTTGGTGCCTGCGTCAGTCGCCACGTGTAGGTCGCCGACGGGTCCGGGTCGCGGGGCGCGAGTTCGACCTCGTCACCCGTCGCCACGAACCGCGGCGGTCCAGGATGGTGCATAGGTTCACTGCGATTGACAGTGTCTTTGTACTTGGGGTAGCCGCGAGCGTCCCGCCGCCGGCAGCACCGCTTTCTGACTACGGCGTGTACCACCTTTGTGCCCGACTACCGACGCGATGCCGGGTTTGCGCTGCTCTGTGGACTGGTGCTCGTCGCGTATCTGCGCCGGGCCGGCGCACTCGACACGCTCTGGGCCGAATCCGCCGTCGCTGTCGGGGTAATCGGCGCACTAGGTGTCGAAGCGCTGTTTGTGCTCGACACACCTGTGGCGTCGCTGTGGGAGCGCCGCGGCGTGCGGACGGCTTCGGCTGTCGCGCTTCTGGGTGTTGCTGGCGGGTTCGCAGTCCTTCTGGGACCAATCGTCGTCGCTGCGGCGTGCTGGGGGCTCACAACGTACTTCGGTATCCTCGCCGTGAGTCTGTGGTACCCATAATCGTTCGCTCCTCACAAGAACAGTCCAGTCACAACACCAGCCGGTGGTCTTCCAGCAACTCTGTTTAGGACTCTGGGTAGCGACAAATGACACCGATGCGTGTTGATAGATAGATATATCTGGCAGATATGCATCTCATTTCAGCGCTCAAAATCTTTACTCGAGTTTTATAGCCAATTTACAGTCTGACTCTATTCTTGTACTCATATTATGCCGATAAAAGTCTATTTTTAGCCATCCGGTCTTATCTGGTAAATTTCTCCCCACAAAATAGGCTGTAAGATACTATACAGGGATATAATAGTCAGATTCTGAGGTTGTATGGAGACATCTGGAGCGGAGTGTCCTTCTCTGATGCAGTCCGACCTGTCCACCACGGGACGGGTACTCGGCTGTCGAATAACAGCTGTACGAGTATTAGATTCGACCGGTATCGGCCAGGTGTCGGCAATGGAACTCGGTTGACCTGACGATAGACAGAGTGGTTACTCGTGGGCCAGATTGACCTCAATGACGTTAGCAGCCTGTTGTACCGTGTCGATGAGTTGTGCCTTGCGGCCCGGCGATTGCAACCGGTTGATGGGCGCGGTGATGCTGATGGCGGCCTCGCGGCGGTCGCCGGTATCGATAGGAACCCCGACACACCCGGTGCCGTCAACCCGCTCCTCGGTGTCGTCGGCGACGCCGCGTTCTCGGATCGTCTCCAGTTCCGCGAACAGCGTCTCGCGGTCTGTGATAGTGTTGTCCGTCTCGGCCGGCAGCCCGCGAGTTTCGATGATTTCTGCGACCCGCTCGTCATCGAAACTCGACAGGAGCGCTTTGCCGATGGCGGTCTTGTGGAGGTGGATGCGCTTCCCGAGGCGCGTATCGAGCGCGACTGCCTGGTCGCCGCTGGTCGTGTGGATGTAGATGCCGTAGCCCTGCTCTTCGATCATCAGGTTCGCCAGTTCGCCGGTCTCGACGGCCATCCGTCTGACCTCGGGCTTTGCGACTTCGTAGATACCGTCATAGCGCTGTGCCATGCCGCCGAACTCCAGCCACCGGAGCCCGATTCGGTACTCGCCGTCCCGTTCGACGACCAGTCCCTCGTCTTCCAGCGTCACCAGGTGTTTGTATATCGTGCTCTTGGCCGGCTCCAGCGAGTCAGCGAGTTCGACCAGCGTCGCACTCCCACCGAGGTCTTTGATACCCGAGAGTACCGCCAGCGAAGTCTGCGTCGCCCGGACCGAGTCCGTTTTTGCCCGTGTCATTAGTCATCAGTTCTGCCGCCGCTCGAATAAAATTGCCGTATCGACTGTGACAACCGCTCTGCGGTAGCTTCCGGGGCGACACGTACGGCAAAGTGTGCGTCATCGAGCTTTTCGACCGGCACAGGTATTCGAAAAGACGAAACGGAAAATCGGGTCACTGGCGCGAAACCACCGGTTGAAGTCGCCGGGGGCTCCCTAATGTGGCGACCGAACGGCCACGAGATACCGACAGACCAGTGTACGCCGTTGACCGTTGTGTCGTCCGAGCGGAGAAGTAATGAAAGGTAACATAGCATAGGTATTTCGTATTTTCGAATCTGCTGAGAGACGGTGGAGCGACCGCTCTCGTTGATGATTCGGTCGATGGTGGACGGTAGATTTAAGCGGCTCCGTTGGGTTTTTTGAGATGAGTTATGAGTGTGACGCGACACTACGACCGCGAGTTCGTCAGAACGTTCTTTACCTCGCCGACAGCGGTGGACGGTGAGGAGGATTCCGCGAAGATGCTGCGAAGCGCCGGCCAGCTCCGCGGCCTGCAGGCCCCGGATGTCTGGGTCCCGGATAACGAGGACGCGACGGCACCGAATATGCGCGCCGAGGGTGTCGAGAACATCATCGACGTCGTCGCCAACCAGGGCGCTGAGTTCCCCGGTGAGATCCACCCGCGCGTCGTCTGGCACCGCGAGTCCCCGGCGACCCGCTACCAAGGCTTCCAGCAGATGCTGGAGATCACGGACCCTGAGAACGGCGCAGTCGAACACATCGACGGCTTCGTCATCCCGGANGTCGGCGACATCGACGACTGGAAGAAGGCCGACGANTTCTTCACCATCATCGAGNACGANCACGGNCTGGANGANGGGAGCCTNTCCATGTCGGTCATCGTCGAGAGCGGCGAGGCCGAACTGGCGATGGGCGACCTGCGNGANGAGATGGNCAAGCCCTCGAACAACCTCGAACGTATGTTCCTGCTCGTCGACGGCGAGGTCGACTACACGAAGGANATGCGCGCGATGACGCCTACCGGCGAACTCCCGCCGTGGCCGGAACTGCGCCACAACACCTCCCGCGGTGCCAGCGCCGCCGGCCTTATCGCCGTCGACGGCCCCTACGACGATATCCGCGACGTCGAGGGGTACCGCGAGCGGATGAAGGACAACCGCGCGAAGGGGATGACTGGCATCTGGTCGCTGACNCCGGGGCAAGTCGTGGAGGCGAACACNGCNCCGCTCCCGCCNAAGACNGGGAGCTGGCTNCTCGANGNCGGCGGTCAGGAGGTCGAACTCGANGCACAGGACGGCAAGCAGGTGTACGACGGCGACGACCTCTCGCTNGANNNGGNCNGCGANGGCGGCTANGTNCTGCAGGCGGGCGGTGACCGGCTGGAACTGGACGAGGACGAACTCACCGAGGAACTGCTCGACCGCACCGCGTACATCCCCAGCATGACCGACATCGTCGACTCGATGGAGGAGTTCGAGGCCGCGAAGGAGGCCGGCAAGGGAGCCATCGCGATGACCCAGGCCGCGACGCTGGTCATCGACGGCGTCGAAGTCGAGGTCAGTAAAGACCGGATGTGGGACGAAGCGACCTATCAGGCCGCCCAGACGCCAATTACGCTGTTCCAGGACGTGTACGAGCACCGGCCGGACCAGCACGAGGAACTGGCGGAGATGTACGGCGCTGACATCGTCGAACGCGCCACGGCCGTCGGGAACTGACGGATACGTACCGTTTCGTCACTCGAAACGCCGTGGGCGCGATTCAGTCTTCCAGCGGTTCGATGAGTTCGACGTGATGGCCGTCAGGGTCCGCGACGAAGGCCGTGTACGCGCCGGCCTCCGGCTGTGGGCCGGGCTCTTTGACGACGCCGTGATGATCGATGCGGTCGACCGTTGCGTCGACGTCGTCCACGCCGAGAGCGAGATGGTCCCAGCCGGACCCCATCTCGAAGCTCGTCTCCCCGTCCGTTTCTGCCAGTTGCAGTTCGACGCCGCTGTCGTCGGCCACGTAGTAGTTCGTCGTCTCGCCGTCNGGCGTGGTGAACTGCCAGGACTCCTCGAAGCCGAACTGCTCGTAGAACGCGATCGATGCTGTGGCGTCGGCCACGTTCAGGCACATATGAAGGATGCTTGCATTGCCCATACATCGCTTCCAGTGCCCTGCGTCAAATAGCTGGCGGGCTACGTAAAGCGAATTGTGACCGCATGCCACAGACTTTAATGATTATTACTCCTGAATGCTCGTATGGCGATCGAAAATATCGAGGACACCTGGTCAGCACAGGAACTGGACCTGAATCGACCGGATGTCGACGCGTATCGGGATCTAGCGGAAGCGCTCCGTGCACGCGTCACAGGTGGGGTTGAGTTCGACGAATACGCCCGGATTCTGTACGCAACGGACGGGAGCATCTACCGTGCCGAACCGGCAGGGGTCGTGTATCCGACGGATATCGACGACGTGCGGGCGGCTGTCGAGGTTGCGACGAGCCACGGCGTTCCGATACTGCCCCGCGGGACCGGGTCGTCGCTCGCCGGGCAGACCGTCGGCCCGGGCTGTGTCGTTCTGGACATGTCCCGGCACATGGACGATATCCTCGATATTCGGCCGGACGAGCAGACGGCGCACATCCAGCCCGGTGTGGTGCAGGACGACTTAGACGACACGCTGGCCAACTACGGTCTCAAGTTCGCGCCGGACCCGGCGTCGTCGAACCGCGCCTCGGTCGGCGGCGGCATCGGAAACAACTCTACCGGCGCACACTCCGTCAGGTACGGCATCACTGACGCCTACACCGATGCAGTGAAAGCTGTCCTCTCTGACGGCTCGCTCATCCACGCCCGGGAGGTCGTTATCGACTCACCGGAGTGGGACGACATCGTGAGCAAGGACGACCGCGAGGCCGACATCTATCAGACGGTCCGCGAAGTCGTCGAGGAAAACGCCAACGAAATCGAGGACCGCTACCCTGACCTCAAGCGCCGGGTGTCTGGCTACAACCTCGACCGCGTTATCTACGAAAACGACGACGGCGAGCGTGTGCTGAACCTCGCGAAGCTGTTTGTCGGGAGCGAGGGGACCCTCGGGGTCATTGTCGAAGCCGAACTTTCGCTGGTGACCGTCCCCGAGGAGACCGCGCTGGCGCTGTACTGCTTTGACACGCTTCCCGATGCGATGCGGGCTGTCCCGGTCGCGCTTGACTACGATGTCAGCGCGGTCGAGTTGATGGACGACGAGATGTTCAGGCTCGCAGCCGGCTCCGACGGCTACGCCGAGTACGTCGACCCGATTCCGGACCGAGCGGCCGCGGCGTTGATGCTCGAATACGACTCGGAATTGCACGATGACTTCGAGGCGGCCATCGCGCGGACCAACGAACGGTTCCTCGATAACGGAGCGGCCTTTGACGTGGTGGAAGCCTACACCGACGCCGACCAGGCTGACCTCTGGAAGCTCCGCAAAGCCGCGATTCCGCTCCTGATGTCCATGGACGGCGACCCCAAACCGTACCCGTTCATCGAGGACGCGACGGTCCCGCCCGCCGAACTGGCCGAGTACGTCGAGAAGTTCGAGGAGGTGCTGGCCGACCACGACACCTCGGCCGCGTACTTCGCCCACGCCGGCTCCGGAACACTCCACATCCGCCCGATTCTCAACCTGAAGGAGGAATCCGGTATCGAAGACATGCACTCCATCACCGACGACGTGACCGACCTCGTGCTCGAACACAATGGGTCGTTCTCCGGTGAGCACGGCGACGGGATGGCCCGAACGGAGTTCACGCCCAAGATGTACGGCGAGACGCTCTGGGATGCGTTCAAACAGGTCAAGACGGCCTTCGATCCGCAGTGGTGGATGCACCCGGGCAACGTCGTCTACCGCGACGGGCCGGCGGATATCGGCCCTGATGCCGACCGAGGGGTCGGTGCGGACATGCGCGAGAACCTCCGGTACGGGCCCGACTACCAGTCTCTGGAGCCACAGACGACGCTGGACTTCGAGGACGAAGGCGGCTTCTCGGAGCTCGTCGAACTGTGTAACGGCTGTGGGACCTGCCG
>JGI12449J12846_1000318_pt1 | contig 16027 bp, 4 predicted proteins | sample 23E2SouthBayCA_FD_12846 | JGI IMG/M metagenome (IMG submission 12846) | reverse complement strand
CGGTGCCTACTTCACCGGCCACCCGGAGAATCAGGACGCCGAGATCCACGTCACGGATCAGGTCCACCCGTCGACCGACCACCTGCCCGCCAGCTGGGAGGCCTACGACGAGTGGTACGACTACTCGGAGAGCCCGCGCGGCGAAGTGCACGTCCTCGCGACCCTCGACGAGACCAGCTACGACGGCGCGGCGATGGAGAACGGCCGTGAGGATCACCCCATCTCGTGGTGCCAGGAGTACCAGGGCGGTCGCGTCTGGTACACCGGGCGTGGTCACACTGAGGAATCGTTCGACGAGGACGCGTTCATCGATCACGTCCTCGGCGGGATCCTCTGGGCCGGCGGCTTCGAGGAGGGTGACGCCTCCGGAACCGTCTGGGACAGTTACGACCGAGAGGTGCTCGTCGACGGCTTGAGCGAGCCGATGAAGATGGATATCGACGCCGACGGGCGCATCTTCTTCACCGAGCGCACCACTGGCAACCTCAAGATCCTCGATTCCGACACGGGTGAGACGACGACCGCGATGACGCTCGACGTCTACACCGGTCAGGAGGACGGGATGCAGGGTGTCGCGCTCGACCCCGACTTCGAGGACAACGGCTGGCTCTACCTGTATTACTCGCCGGCGGGGGACGAGAGCGTCAACCGCCTCTCGCGCTTTACCGTCGACGGCGACTCGATCGACCCTGCGACGGAAACGCAGATGCTCGATGTCGACACGCAGCGTGAGACGTGCTGTCACACCGGCGGCGACCTCGAGTTCGATACCCAAGGTAACCTCTATCTCACGACGGGCGACGATACGAACCCGTTCGAGTCCAGCGGTTACACGCCGATCGACGAGCGTGACGGTCGCGAACCATTCGACGCGCAGCGCACTTCCGCAAACACGAACGATCTGCGGGGGAGCGTGCTGCGAATCACGCCGCAGGACGACGGGTCGTACACGATCCCCGACGACAATCTGTTCACCGAAGCCAACGGGTACGGTGACGCGCTCGCCGATAACCTCGCGCGACCGGAAATCTACGGTATGGGCTTCCGGAACCCGTTCACTGCGGCGATCGACCCCGAAACCGACGAAGCGTGGGTCGGCGATTACGGTCCCGACGCCGGCGGGTGGGACGCCGACCGAGGGCCGATGGGAACTGTAGAGTACGCAAAAGTCGCTGACCCCGGCTTCTACGGCTGGCCGTACTTCACCGGACACAGCGTCCCCTACAAAGACTACGACTTCGAGACCGGCGAGTCCGGTGAGATCTTCGACCCGGAGAACCCGATCAACGACTCGGTCAACAACACCGGCCTCGAAGAACTCCCGGCGGCTCAGGGAACCAGTATTATGAGCCCGTACAACTGGGGCGGCTACCTCGACTACCCGTCCGAGTGGGAGGAGTACGTCCCCTACTCGAGCATGGACGAGGTTCCATTCCCGGAGATTACGGGCGGGGCGGCCATGGTCGGAACCGTCTACCGCCACAACACCGCGTTCGGCGACGGGTCGCTGGCGAAGTCCATGGATGGAAAGATCTTCATCATGGAGTACGGCAGCGGCTGGATCAAGTACATCTCGCTGGACGATGACGGCGAGGTGATGGAAGTCGATCCGTTCCTGCCTGACGAGGACTGGGGTTCGCCGTTCGACATGAACGTCGGCCCCGACGGCGCGCTGTACTTCATCGATTACGGCGGAAGTATCAGCAAGATCACGGGCGGCGGCGCGTCCACGGCGGCCTCCGTCTCCGTGAGCGTCGAGAGCGACGAGATCCTGCCGGAGGAGTCGACGACGGCGACCGTCGAGATCGAGAACATCTCCGGCAGTGAGCTCTCGGACCTCGAGTTCTCCCTTACTGCCGGGAACGACGTGCTGCAGGTGACGTCACCCTCGACGACGACGTTCGACTCGCTGGCGGCCGGATCGAGCCAGCCAGTCGAATTCGAGGTCGCGGCCGGCGCGGACGCTACCGAGGGCACCTACGCGCTCGACGCCGAGGTCACGTTCACCCACGAGGGCGAGGAGAAGGCTTCGTCCGGGAGCGCGACCATCTCCGTCCCACAGACGGTCGTAGAGGCGCCCTACGGCGCGAACCTCGGTGGCTCCCCGCCGGCTGAGTCTGGCGCGACGACTCCCGCCGTCATCGACGGGCTGGAGTTCATGCCTGCCGGAACGGTCGAAGCGCTCCAACCTGTGACTGTCACGGGTGACACACCGCCGGGCGATCCGGATTGGTTCACCCCACCCGCACAGGCCGGTGGCCCCACGACGGATTCGATCTCGAACACTGAGCACGATGCGATCTATCAGACCGAACTCATCGGGTATAACCTTGGCTTCGAGGTCCCGATCCCCAACGGAATATACGACGTAACGCTGCACAATGCCGAAATCTACTTCGAGGAGGAAGGTCAGCGCGTCTTCGACGTCTCAGTCCAGGATCAGAAGGTGGTCGAAGGCCTCGACCTCTACGCCGAGGCCGGCCACGACGTCGCCTGGACCAAGACCGTCGAGGACGTCGAAGTCACCGACGGAACGCTGACGATATCGACGACGACGCAGTCGGACTTCTCGAAACTCGCCGGCATCGAGATCCGTTACAGCGAGCCGCTCCAGAACGGCCTGGAAGCGTACTTCTCGCTGGACGGCGACACGCCGGTCAACCAGGTCACCGGCACCGAGGCGAGCGTCGTCGGCGAACCCACGAGCGGCCAGCCGGGCTTCCGCAACAACGCCTGGGAGTTCGGAACGAACGGTACCATCGATACCGTTGACTCCACGGTCGTCTCCGAGCCGTTACCGCTCAACGGCGAGGGTGCGACCGTTGGTGCGTGGATTAACCACGATGCGATCACGGAAGACTACAGCCGGGTGTACCACGTCGACGATGGGGGCAGTCCCGACAGCCCGACGAATGGCTGGAACATCGAGTTCGGTGGCACCGACAACACGGTCGCCCATCAGTTCTGGAACGGCGGAGAGATCGGCGCTGAGGGCCAACCCAGCGTTTCCTGTCCTGCAGGCGAGTGGGTGTTCGTCGTTACCGTCGTCGAAGGCAACGACGCCACAATCTACACCTTCGACGAGGAAGGACAGATCGCTTCGGGATCCGGGGGTGGGGACCGGACGCAGTCCGATCTGGCGCAGCTCCTCCTCATGGCAGGCGACGGCCGAGACACGCCCGGCCTCATGGACGAGGTGTGGGCCTACTCCCGCGCACTCTCCGAGAGCGAAGTCGACCGCCTCTACAACCAGTCGTTCCAGGGACTGGACGGTGACAACGGTGGTGGAAACGAGTCGCCGACGACATTCGAGCTCCGCGGGGAGATCGGTGGCTGGGTCGGACTCGCACCGAGCTCGATCGAGGGGCAGACGAATCCGACGCTCACCCTCCAGGAGGGAGAGACCTACAAAGTCGGTTGGACCGAAGGCGACTCGCTCGGTCACAACATCGAAATCCGCGACGCGGACGGCAACGTCGTCGACGACCTCGAGACCGAGGTGACGACCGACCCCGGCGACGGTCAGTGGCTAACGTTCACAGCCAGTAGTGAGATGGCAGAGTATGTCTGCGACCCCCACGAGAGCCTCATGGTCGGCGACATCGAGGTGGTCTAACAAGCGACGAACAGTTCCAGCAAACCCACCGAAATCAGCGGTGAATACCCCTCTTTTGGCGAATTTTTCGACTGACGCTGACAGCCGAGCGAGCAAGCGATCGCCCAACGACACGTTTCACGATCGCCCCTGTGTAGCACTCGGTCGCGTTCGAGGGCTTTGCGTCCGGCGGCAACGAACACTTCGTCGAGCTCGACCGGCCCGATCCGCAGCGCGGGCATTCGACCCCTTACGCCGGCGAACCCGCGCCAACTGGTCTGCGGCGATCGATTCCGACCGAACGTCCCTCGCGGACCATACTTGTCGGAGACCGCTAACGCGGTGTCTCCGCCCGTTCTGACCCGATCGTTACCACTTAGGTGGAGCCATCCCCTCCGACACGAGAGCGTTCTCACTCACCTAACTATCGATTTTGATTCTCGGGTGAGAAGGTTTATGACTATCTACGCCGTTCTAGGAAACGATGGTGGCTCAGTAGCGCTGTTACCTACCCCTCAATCTTCCACCCCCACCATCACTTTCGAATCCGAATCCGACAGTGGTTACACCGAGACCTGCTCACTGAGGCGCTGTAGACAGCTGATCTCGGATGCTGGGAGCGGACGCTAAACGCCATGACGGCGTCGTCATCCAACACCATCGGCCGGTTGTTCTGCTGAGAGAGTCACGAACGATTCGTCGGCTCTTCAGCATTGAGCGGTCTCACCAAGCTATCGTCCGGTGGATACGCCGAGTCGCTGATAGTGTTGGAAAACCACGATCGAAATCAACAATGGGTACCCTTCGTTATATGTTGATTCGCAAAAACATCGGTTCTCGATGGCCAGCTGTTCGGACGGCATGGTCTCGATCGGATGACTGCGTTCCTCGCTGAACTTCGAGAGAACCCCATCCAGGATTCCACCTTTATAATTTATACCCGTAGAACTGACTGAATATTGTTTTCTTTCCGTACAAATATCACAATATTCGATTATAATGATCGAATCAATCACTCGACGATCGGATCATCTGAAAAGATGCTAACTAGAGAGTGCCAAAAATTATAAATAATCATCGCCTGATATTAACTTGCATACTTGGTGGGGGGTGGAAGCCACACGACAGTATGCGAGAATGCCCATCTCGGGTAGGTAACAGACATGTCTAAGCAACCACTAGACGGGTTAACAGACGCAGATCGGCGTACTGTACTCAGATATATCGGGGGCACCGGTGCTGTCGCTGCCGGCACTGGCTTGGGCGTCACGGCCTTAACCGGCTCTGCCGCCGCCGCCACGGTCGACATTTCGTCGTCCAATCCCGATACGCTCGAAAGCGATGCTGGAGAGGTCGACGAAGTGTTCATCGAGCCGTCGTTGTCCGTCACCTGGGACGGGATGGACGACGTCGTCGGGAAGGTTCGCGTTCTTGTAGAAGCCGCCACGGGCGAGATCGACCTCGACCCGCCGGAGATCGAATCGCTCGAGTACATGCCGGTTTTCCGCGCGACGGGCTACGCGAACGGCACGTCGAACGAGTCGGAAGACGAATCCGGACCGGGAACGAACGGCGAGTTCCACATTAACTGGTTCGACGGTGACGAGCAGATCTCGGTCTACGACACCGAGGGGGCACCGGATTACGAAGCCGGCGCGTACAACTGCGGCGCGACGATGGACTCGTACCTCGACGGCACGCTGATGGGCGATCCGATTGACGCCCAGAACGGCTACTACGGCGCTGCGGGTACTACCGACGAGTTCGAAGCAGAGACTGACACGGGGACGACCACGACGACGGTGTATCTCCGGTATACGATCAGTCTCCACGCACCGGATGCGAGCTTCATCACCGAGGACCGATACGATCTCGACGCGGAAGATGTCCGCCCTCACTCGCCGATCGTGATGGCTGACGGCGAGGACGGCCAATATCCGGACCTCTCGGGCGACGAATACGGGACGACCGTCACTGCCGACGAGGCCGAAGACTACGACGACCTCGAAGCCGGCGATTTCGTCGCCGCGACGGCTGTCCCGTACGATACGCTTCAGGAGAGCACGGACCACCCGGCGATCATGAGTGCGCACACGCACTTCGACGTCACGGTGGACAACGAAGCCGCCGAGGCGGGCGTCTCCGGCGAGTCGGGCGCTGGCGCCAGCGTCGACGAAGAGGTCGGCACCATCGACTCCAACGAATCGACTGATGGCAACGCTACGGGGGACAACTAATGCAGAATTTCAGCAATTGCGCGCGCGAACTCACAGAAATGTTTTGGTCCGACACTCAACACCAGGAGGCACTCTAAGATGACGAACCACAACGACCAATCGAACACGCGAGGGAGTGACAGGGGACTCGCTCAGAAGATGTCAACCGGCCGCCGCCGCTTCCTCCAGGCGGCGGGGATCGGAGCGACGGGTCTCACTGGATTTGGTGGACTGGCCGCAGGGCAGAGCGACGGGACCGCGAACACCATCTCGCTAGAGGCGGTGACGATCTCGACCGGGAGGAACGCCCGGGGTCGGTCGGAGTACGTCTGGGAGGACGGTGAGGAAGGCGTCGTCAAAGGGCCACCAGAGGCGGTCTGTGACTTCGTCGGCGGCAACCACGTCTGGATGGGCGTCGCGCCGGATTCGATCGCCGACATCACCAACCCGACACTGTCGCTAACGGCAGGAGAGACCTACACGGTCGAGTGGACGAACACGGACGGCGAGGAACACAACTTCGCCATCGCCGACGCCGAAGGCAACGAACTCCTCGTCTCTGACACCCTTGCCGAGCAAGGCGCCACGCAAGTCGTCGAGTTCGAAGCTACCGCCGAGATGGCCACCTACTACTGTGGTCCCCACTCTGGTTCCCAGCGAGGACCGATCTCCGTTGAAAGTAGTGGTGGGGGCGAGGACGAGTGGATCCAGCTCTTCGATGGCGAAAGTCTCGACGGGTGGACGCCAAAGTTCATGGGCGAGTCCCCCGGCGAGAACTACAACGACACCTTCACCGTCGAGGACGGGGCGCTCAAAGCAAGCTACGACAGTTATGACGGATGGGACGGTACCTTCGGTCACCTCTTCTACGAGGACGAGTTCTCCCACTACGTCCTCCGGGCCGAGTACCGTTTCGTCGGTGAGCAACCGTCTGGTGCCCCAGGGTGGGCCTTCATGAATAACGGGCTGATGATCCACGGCCAGCAGCCCGGGGAGATGGAGACCGATCAGGACTTCCCCGACTCGATCGAGGTTCAGCTACTCGGTCAGTCAGAGGACAGCGACGAGGCACGCGCCACTGCCAACGTCTGTACGCCGGGCACCCACATTGTCATGGACGGCGAACTGCACGAGCAACACTGTACTCGCTCGGATTCGGACACCTATCGCGGCGACCAGTGGGTGACCGTCACAATCGTCGTGCGTGGCAACGAAGCGATCCGCCACATCGTCGAGGACGATGGAGTCGTGATGAGTTACTCCGAACCGCAGCTAGAGGACGGTACCCCGCTTGAGGGGGGTACCATCTCGATCCAGTCTGAGAGCCACCCCACCGAGTTCCGCACGATCGAACTGAAGGAGGTCGACCCCGACGCACCTATCGGTGAGGAGCTTTCGGACTCTGCGGAGGAGCCGATGTGGAGTAACTATACGAAGACTCAGTTGGCCGACAGCCTGGAGGAGCCAATGGCGATTGAGGTCACGCCAGACCACCGGGTCCTCTTCACGACGCGCGGTCAGCCCAACGGCAGCAATGCAACGGCGAGAGTCGGCGTAGTGGATCCGGAGACCACCGATATCACAACCGCCCTCGAGCTCGACGTGTACCGGTCCGGCGAGGACGGGCTCCAAGGGCTAACGCTCGATCCCGGTTTCGAGGAGAATGGCTGGGTCTACCTGTACTATTCCGCTCCACACGAGATCATCGACGAGGAGCCCCACAAACGGCTGTCGCGGTTCACACTTGACGGCGACACGATCGACCCAGGATCCGAAGTCGAGATCCTTCGAGTGCCGGCGGCGGACAACCCGGACTTTCACGTCGGCGGCGACCTCGAGTTCGGGCCAGACGACAACCTCTTCCTCTCGACCGGCGACGACACGAGCCCGTTCGAGTCCAGCGGCTACACGCCGATCGACGAGCGCGACGGCCGGGAACTGTTCGACGCCCAACGGTCGGCCTCGAACACGAACGACCTCCGCGGGAGTATCCTGCGGATCAGTCCCAACGACGAGGGCGGGTACGAGATTCCCGATGGCAACATGTTCACCGGTCCCGAGTACGCCGACGCACGCAACCAGGGGCTCGTGCGGGAAGAGATCTATGCGATGGGCTGCCGCAACCCCTTCCGAATGGGTGTCGACGAGGACGGCGTCGTATACTGGGGTGACTATGGGCCCGACGCGCGTAGCTGGGACACCGAACGCGGACCACCGGGCATCGTCGAGTTCAACCGCGCGGAGGAACCGGGATTCTACGGGTGGCCGTACGTCATCGGGCCGAATCTCCCTTACATCGACGGGGAGTTCGCCACGGAGGGTGGCAATCGCGTGTTCAATTCCTCCGGCGAGCCGTTCGACCCCGAAAACCTTGTGAACGAATCGCCGAACAACACCGGTCTCACCGAACTGCCCGAGCCGAAGAAGTCGGACATCTGGTACACGTACAGTTGGGATGCCCTGCTAACTTCCCCACCCGACTACGCCACGGAGTATCTCCCCGAGGAGGCGCCGTTCCCGAACTTCGAGGGTGGCGCACCGATGGCCGGTCCGATCTACCAGCATCAGGACTCCTACGGCCAGGGTGCCCTACCGGAGCAGTTCTTCGACGGGAAGCAACTCATCGGTGAATGGGGCGCTCAGTGGCTCAAATACGTCTCCTACGAGGACGACGGCACGGTAAAGGAAATCAAGCCGTTCATGCCGGGCGAGTCGTTCCTCTCGCCGATGGACATGACGATAGGGCCGGACGGGACGCTCTACCTCCTGGAGTGGGGTGATGGATACGCCTCGCCCATCTCCGGGCAATCCGGTATCTACCGGATCGAACGAGCGGTCGGCATCGACTTCGAGGGCATCGAGAACGACGAACTGACCAGCGGACCCGGCACGACGACCACCGTGAACGCCACGGTCACGAACCCGTTCGAATCGACCATAGAGAGCGGCGAGGTCACGCTCAGTGCGCCCGACGATTCGTCCATCGAAGTGACACCCGTCGGGGGCCAGACCTTCGACTCGCTCGCGCAAGGTCAGACACAGTCAGTGTCCTGGGAGGTGTCGGTCCCCGAAGGAACCAATGGCCGACACCAGCTCATGGCTACCATCACCTACACGGGTCCGGGCGGCGAGCAGAGCCGGACCATGCCGGCATTCACGGTCAGGGTCATGGTCGGCCAGAGTCTCGCCGGCGAGTGGCAGTTCCAGACCGGCGACGACTCGGGCTGGAGCGACCCGTCGTTCGACGACAGCGGTTGGGAGACCGTCCAACTCCCGAACAACTGGGAAGACCACTCAAACTACACCGACGCTCAGGCGTTCGGGTGGTATCGAAAGACCGTGACCGTCCCCGAGAGCTGGGAAGGACAGAACATCCGCCTCCAGGTCGGCAAGATCGACGACGTCGACGAGACGTTCTTCAACGGCACGAAGGTCGGTCAGACCGGTACCTTCCCCGAGAACGGGTACTCCACTGCCTGGGAAGCGACGCGCGAGTACACGGTCAGTGCCGAGGACGTCAACTACGGTGGCGAGAACGTCATCGCGATTCGCGTCTACGACGGCGACGGTCTCGGCGGGCTCTACGAGGGGCCGCTCCTGCTGTCGCCGACGTCTGATGGTGGTGGCAATACACTTCAAGACGGACTTGAGGCGCATCTCCCACTGGACAGCGACACGCCGACTAACACGGTGACCGACACTGACGCCACCATCCAGGGAGATGTTGTGACGGGCGAGCCGGGTATGGTCGGCAACGCCTACGAGGTCCACACCAACCAGGAAACCGGCGTCGAGATTCCGCCATCCGAAGCGACGGCAGGCGACGGCGTGATAACTGAGTCCCTGCCGCTCAACGGCGAGGGTGCGACGGCCGCTGCGTGGATCAACTACACCGACCACGAGCAATGGGGCCGTGCGCCGTTCCAGATCGGCGGCTCCCTCGAGGACGGACCCGCCGACGGCTGGAATATCCAGTTCGAGAGTAACACGGATACGATCCGGTCAGAACTCTGGGACAACGGTAGTCCCTCCAACGGATCCGGCGGGACGCCCGTCCCGGTCGATCCCGATACGTGGTACTTCGTGGTGTTAGTCGTCAACGGCGTCGACACCAGGCTCCACGTCTTCGACCAGGACGGCGAACTCGACGCATCACCACAGGCCTGGACTGGCGGGTCGCGCAGCCAGACCGATGCCGAACCCCTCGTGCTCGGCGCGGGGCAGGGCTACGACATGGCCGGTCGGATCGACGACGTCTGGGCGTACTCCCGCGCGCTCTCCGAGGACGAGGTCGGTCAGCTCCACTCACTATCGCTCGAAGGGGACGATGGCGGTGACGGCGAGATCGACGGGACGCCTGCCGAATGGTCGTCGACGACATACGGGGACGGTTCGGCCGAGCACACCTACGTCTCGGATGTTGCTGCCGACGGAGATCGAAGCGTCAGTATCTCCTCTTCGGACGGCGCCGACGCCTCGTGGGTCCAGACAGTTAGCCTCGAGCGAAACACCGAGTACACCATCCGCGCGCAGGTCAAGACCGAGACCGTCCAGCCCGTCGACGGCTCCGGGCAGGCCGACATCTCTGGGTCACCGTTTGGCGCGACGATCAGCGTCGGGACCATCGCGAATGCGACTTATCCAGACGTGTCCGGTCCGATTCCGGACCCACTCACGGGGACCAATGATTGGACCACGCTGGAAACCACGTTCAACAGCGGCGACTACGACGTCAACTACGATCAGGTCGAAGTCCTCGCGTTGTTCGGTGGCTACGGTCAGGCCACCGGAACGGCGTGGTACGACGACTTCGCGCTCATCGATCCCGACGGGACCAACCTGCTCTCGAACGCCAGCTTCGAGACCGGTAGTTCCGCGTCATCCGATCCGACGACGATTCAACTCGGCGGCGAGATCAGTGGTTGGGTGGGACAGACACCATCGAGCATCGATGGGACCACGAACCCAACTCTCACGCTACAGGCCGGGAAAACCTACAGGATCGAGTGGGAGAATCTCGATGGCAGCCCCCACAACTTGCAAATCCTCGACCACGACGACACCCAATACGAAGGCCACATCGTGGGAGGTGTTGACACTTCCCTCCTGTCCACACAGGGAGAGACCCAGAGCGTCGAGTTCACCGCCACTGAGGAAATGGTTCGATATCAGTGTCGTCCGCACCGGTCCAGTATGCACGGTGATATCGAGGTGAACGGAAGCGATCAGTGATTGTGGTCTCGAACTGAACGGCTCTCGATTCGCTGGCAGTTCAGTGACGGGCCAACCCCGTTTCGTCCACCATCGTTCATTGCGGCGGCGTTCTTTTACTGAACTTCGACTGACACAGGCAACCGGTATTGAACTGTGCCTAGTATGACCCGGATCGCGTCAATCTACCGTCTCTGGCTCGGACAGACCGCCCGCAGGTGGGGTTCGGTCGGCGGCGCCCAGTACGGCGTCCAGCGGATCGACTACGACGGCGAGACGATCCCCTTCGAGATGAAGACGGTCAGCGTCCAGGCCAGTGGCTTCGAGATCGAGTTCACGAAACCGGTCGACGAGGTGACGGCCGGCGACACGAGCAACTACGACCTCAGCCACTGGGGCTACGACAACGACGAGGGCTACGGCTCTCCGCGTCTGGACGAGACGTCGATCGCTTCCGGCGACGTCACCGCCACCGTCAGCGACGACGAGAGGACGGTGACCCTCGATCTGCCGGGACTGTATCTCACGCCCGACGACGCCGCCGGGATGATCGGCGGGACGCGCGTGTACGAACTCGCGACCTCGGGCATCCAGTCGAGCGATGGCGAGTCTCTTGAACACCCGAACGCTTGGTACACCCTGAACACACTGCCGGAAGGCGCCGTCACTCTCTCTCGACGTGGGCGACGCCGAACCTGGCACCACTATGACGACGACCGGTACGCTGTCGAACCCCTCGGGCGCGCCGCTCACCGACGGCGAACTCACGATCGAGGCGGCCTCCTCGCAGGAGAATCCGAAGTTCAGCGGCATCGAAATTCGGGAGAGTTCGTAGCGGCTCCGCTGGCGGTCGACGTTCGACCGCCTTCACTGGCCGCCTGAACGCTGTTTCGACACGCCGGATGTCCTGGTTGCCTGGATCTGTGCCGCCGATTGAACTTGATGGCGGGATATCCGGTTGGTCGGACAAACTCCCGCCGGTGTCGCGTGGACGTCCACTCTACACGATAATCAGGGACGTCGAGATCGTCTGGCTCTCGTCAAGATTTCGATTCTGCCTCTATCGTCGTTCGCTGAGCTTCAGTTTCGCTGTTCGAGCAATACGTGGGCCTGCTCGTTATCGGCCTGGTAGGTTTCCGCGGATGCAGACGGCGCGAGTGGACTGGTGTCTAATTTGTCGTCCGGTAATACCTACGTCCAGCGTCCCGATTGGCACTATCTCTCATATACTCCCTATTAATTTTAACTGGATTTCTGTTGCAACATATTCGGATATCGATGAGCTAATGCACCAGATCGACGGTCTGTTCGTCTAACGTGCGAGGTCGAGGAACCGGATTGTGCCAAAAGATATAAATAATCTCCGATAGACATCCACTTGCATACTTGGTGGGGGGTGGAAGCCACACAAGAGTATGCGAGAATGCCCATCTCGGGTAGGTAACAGACATGTCTAAGCAACCACTGGACGGTTTGAAAGAAGCGGATCGACGTACTGTACTCAGATATATCGGGGGAACCGGTGTTGTCGCTGCCGGCACTGGCTTGGGCGTCACGGCCTTGACCGGCTCTGCCGCCGCCGCCACGGTCGACATTTCGTCGTCCAATCCCGATACACTCGAAAGTGACGATGGTGGGGTCGACGAAGTGTTCATCGAGCCGTCGTTGTCCGTCACCTGGGACGGGATGGACGACGTCGTGGGGAAGGTCCGCGTTCTTATCGAAGCCGCCACGGGCGAGATCGACCTCGACCCGCCGGAGATCGAATCGCTCGAGTACATGCCGGTTTTCCGCGCCACGGGCTACGCGAACGGCACGTCGAACGAGACGGAAGACGAGTCCGGACCCGGAACCAACGGCGAGTTCCACATTAACTGGTTCGACGGCGGCGAGCAGATCTCGGTGTACGACACCGAGGGGGCGCCGGATTACGAAGCGGGCGCGTACAACTGCGGCGCGACCATGGAGTCGTACCTCGACGGCACGCTGATGGGCGACCCCATCGACAGCGCTCAAAACGGCTACTACGGCGCTGCGGGCACCACCGACGCGTTCGAAGAGGAAACCGACACGGGGACGAACACGACGACGGTCTACCTCCGGTATACGGTCAGTCTCCACGCGCCGGACGCGAGCTTCATCACCGAAGACCGCTACGACCTCGACGCCGAAGACGTGCGACCCCACTCGCCGATCGTGATGGCCGACGGCGCGGACGGCCAGTATCCGGACCTCTCGGGCGACGAATACGGGACGACCGTCACTGCCGAGGAAGCCGAGGACTACGACGACCTCGAAGCCGGTGATTTCGTCGCCGCGACGGCTGTCCCGTACGATACGCTTCAGGAGAGCACGGACCACCCGGCGATCATGAGTGCGTACACGCACTTCGACGTCACGGTAGATAACGAGGCGGCCGAGGCGGGCGTCTCCGGCGAGTCGGGCGCTGGCGCCAGTGTCGACGAGGACGTCGACACCCTCACGCCATCTGGCAACGAGACGAGAGCCAACGAAAGTTCGAACAGCGGCTCAACGGAGTAGCGAAATATGAGACAACACCTGTGGATAGACTTTCGTGCAACTGGCCAACGCATCGGAGGAGAACCACGTAATGATTCTCCAGGGAGGGGATTAACGACATGACGAACGAGAATACAAACCAACGGAGCGATACTGAAGACGGATCGGGATTGACAGATAGCTGGCGGCGATTTCTGCAGGTGGGCGTCGGTACGGCCGGTCTGATGAGCTTGAGCGGCTTGGCACTCGCCCAGAGTGATGAAACCACCATCGAACTGGACGCCGTGAACGTCCAGGCGGGCGGTGGACGTGGCCGCAGCGAATATGCCTGGGAAGACGGCGAAGAGGGTGTCGTCCGCGGTCCGTCAGAGGAGGTCTGTGAATACGTCGGCGGCAACCACGTCTGGATGGGTGTCGCACCCGACAGCATTGCAGACTTGACGAATCCGACGCTGGAGCTCACCGCCGGCGAAAATTACACGATCGAATGGACGAATACGTCCGGCGAAACTCACAACTTCGTCATCGTCGATGCCGACGGCAACGAACTCGTGTCGACTGACGAGGTCTCCGAAGAAGGCGAAACCCAGACGGTCGAATTCACCGCCAGCGAGGAGATGGTCGAGTATTACTGTGCACCCCACTCGGGCTCACAGCGCGGCTCCATCGAAATCAGCGGCGCGTCCGGCGCCTTCACCGTTAGCGACCTCGATCCGATGGATGCGTCGGTATCGGCTGGTGCCGCCCTTACTGTCTCTGCGACCGTGACGAACGACAGTGACAGCAGCGCTACTCAGGCAGTCACTCTGTGGATCGACAACAATCAGGTTGCATCCAAGAGCATCACGCTTGACGCGGGCGCGCAAACAAGCGTGTCCTTCACTGACGTCGATACGTCCGGCCTTTCCGAGGGAGACCACACGCACACCGTCGCGAGTGGCGGTTCGCAGGTCTCGGGCACACTCACCATCGACGGCGGCGAGGTCGACTGGCATCGTAACCTTGACGTTCCGATCAATGCTGATGAGGCCACTGACTGGGACAACTACGAGGTCACCAACGTCTTCTCCACGGGGACGATCGCCAGCGAGTACGACCTCCAGGACGACGAAGAGGGCGAGTGGATGCAGATGGATGTCGACCCGCAGGGGCGTATCTGGGTCGTCACCCGCGGCGCCTCCTTCGTCACCGAAGGCGACGGGTACGCCGAGATCGCCTGGGTCGACCCCGACTCCGGCGAGCACCAGCTTGCCCTCGAGATTCCCGTCATGTTCCACGGCGGCCACGTCGCCGATTCCGGTGATGTGTCCGACGCCCGTGAACTCGGTGGGCAGGGGATCGCCATCGACCCCAATTTCGAGGAGAACGGTTACGTGTACGTGATGTACATGCCCTCCAGCGACAACATGGAGTTCGTGGACAACCCGTACGACGACGACATCGTCTACGGCAACACCCTCGTCTCCCGGTTCACGATGCAGGACGACGGGACGCTCGATCCCGACTCCGAAGAGGTCGTCTTCGAGGTTCCCGAACAGCTCCACACCTGTTGTCACCACGGCGGGTACATCACCTTCGGCAAAGACCGCGAGTTCTACATCTCGACGGGTGACAACTCCAACAACGTCGGAAATCCGGACAACGAGGTCAACGCGTTCATGGGCGACGAACGCCAGGGCATGATCCACGGTCGGCCCGGCCCGGTTGCCGACGCCCAGCGCTCTTCCGGCAACACGGCCGACAAGCGCGGGAAGATCCACCGGATCGTCCTCAACGAGGACGGCAGCTACAACATCCCTGACGGCAACCTCAAGGAACACTGGGAGGAGGAGACCGGCGAGTCCTACTCGGATGCCGAGTTCCTGCCGTCGATCTACGTGATGGGTCTGCGCAACCCGTTCACCATCACTCACGACGAGCACACCGACTACCTCTGGTCTGCTCACTACGGCAACGACGCCGGCAGCCTCAGCGATCTGGGGATGACCGGCTTCGGCGATTATCACCTGTGGTGTGAACCGGGCAACGCCGGCTATCCGTGGTTCCGCGCGTACTACCCGTATCGTGACTACGACTTCGAAACTGGAGAGGTCGGCCAGCCGTTCTGGCCCGACAACCTGCGCAATCAGTCGGTGAACAACACGGGCATCGAGAACATCCCGAACGTGACGCCGGCGCTGATCTGGCATCCCCAGAGCTTCGATGACTACGAGAACGCCCTCGACATCCATCCGTGGCTCGACCAGCCCCGGCCGGGCGAGGTCACCTATCCCGAGCTAGATGCCGGTGGATCGGCCGACGTCGGCGTCGTCTACCGTTACGACGAGGGGTACAGCGAGCACGCGCTCCCGCCGTACTTCGACGGGAAGCCGTTCTTCATGAATCCGAGCAACGCCGACGTCGTCCGCTACCTGACGTTCAACGACGACGGCAGCCTCGACATCAACGAGTTCGGGGCGACCGACGGCGTCGCCGCGGCCTACGA
>JGI12449J12846_1000289_pt1 | contig 17085 bp, 16 predicted proteins | sample 23E2SouthBayCA_FD_12846 | JGI IMG/M metagenome (IMG submission 12846) | reverse complement strand
GTCCCCGAAATCACGAAGACGGTCACCCACTACATCATGGAGACGTACAAGGAGGGTGGCGTGGAGTTCGAGGACGGGGACGACGACGACCGGCTGTCGGTCTCGCCATGAGCTTCGAGGAGTCCGAGCGCCTCGAAACCGTGCCGCCGAGCGGCATCCGGCGGTACTTCGAACTCGCCGAGGAGCAGGACGACATCATCTCGCTGGGCGTCGGCGAGCCCGACTTCGCGCCGCCGTGGGCGGCCCGCGACGCCGCAATCTCGTCGCTGGAGCGCGGACAGACCTCGTACACGCCGAACCGCGGTCTGCGCGAGCTCCGGGAGGAAATCGTCGCGCACGTCCGCGAGCAGTACGCCCTCGACTACGACGCCGACGAGGAGGTGCTGGTCACCGCGGGCGCCAGCGAGGCCGTGGACCTCGCGTTCCGCGCGTTCCACGACCCCGGCGACACGGTCGCGGTCGCGCAGCCGTCGTATCTCTCGTACGTGCCGGCGGCGCGGCTCGCGGGCGCGGACGTACTCGACGTGCAGACGCGCCCCGAGGACGAGTTCAAGCTCACGCGCGACGTGCTGGAGGCCTCGGGCGCGGCCAAGGCGGACACGCTCGTGCTGTGCTACCCGAACAACCCGACGGGCGCGACGATGACCCGCGAAGAGTTGGAGCCGGTCGCGCAGTTCGTCCGCGAGCACGACCTGCGCGTGTTCGCCGACGAGATTTACGCGGCGCTGTCCTACGAGCACGACCACACCTCGATTGCGACGCTGCCGGGGATGCGCGAGCGCACGGTCGTCTTCAACGGCTTCTCGAAGGCGTACGCGATGACGGGCCTGCGGCTCGGGTACGCGCTCGCGCCGCCCGAAGCAATCGAGTCGATGAACCGCATCCACCAGTACACGATGCTGTCCGCGCCGACGACCGCCCAGCACGCCGCCATCGAGGCGCTGCGCTCCTGCGACGACGAGGTCGCGGAGATGCGCGAGCAGTACGACCGCCGCCGGAACTTCGTGCTCTCGCGCTTCGAGGAGATGGGCATCGACTGCTTCCCGGCGTCGGGCGCGTTCTACGTCTTCCCGGAGTGCCCGTGGGAGGACAGCGACGCGTTCGCGGAGGCGCTCATCGAGGAGGAGGGCGTCGCGGTCGTCCCCGGCCACGTCTTCGGCGCGGGCGGCGAGGGCCACCTCCGCGTGACCTACGCGACGGGGCTGGGCGACCTCAAGGAGGCTCTCGCGCGCATCGAGTCGTTCATCGACTGACGCCGACGTTATTCGGCGTCGGCGACGGCGACGACCTGCTTGCCGATGTTGTCCCCGGAGAACAGCCCGAGGAACGCGTCGGGCGCGTTCTCCAGTCCGTCCACGACGGTCTCGCGGTGCGCGAGTTCGCCGGTGGCGACCCACTCGCCGAGCTGCTCGCTGGCCTCGCCGAACCGCGTCGCGTAGTCACCGACGAGCAGACCCTCGACTTTCGCTCGCGCCGCGATGAGCTGCGGGAGCTTCCGTGGGCCGGTCGGCACGCCCTCGTCGTTGTAGTGCGCAATCTGGCCGCAGACGGCGACCCGCGCGTCGAGGTTCAGCTTCGTGAACACGGCGTCCGTGATGGGGCCGCCGACGTTGTCGAAGTAGACGTCGACGCCGCCGGGCGCGGCGTCGTCCAGCGCGGCGCGGTAGTCGTCGACTTCCTTGTAGTTGATTGCGGCGTCGAAGCCGAGGTCGTCGGTGAGCCACTCGACCTTCTCGTCGCTGCCCGCGAACCCGACGACGCGGCAGCCGTTGAACTTCGCAATCTGGCCGACGGCGGAGCCGACCGCGCCCGCGGCCCCGGAGACGACGACGGTGTCGCCGGGCTTGGGCTCGCCGACCTCCAGCAGGCCGAAGTACGCCGTGCGGCCGGGCATCCCGAGCACGCCGAGGTACGCCGCTGGGTCGGCAATCGAGGGGTCGACGGGCGCGACCTCGCTGGCGTCGAGGACGCTGTAGTCCGCCCACGTGCCGTTCCCGGTCACGAGGTCGCCGGCGTCGTAGGCGTCGCTCTCGCTCTCGACGACCTCGCCGACGACGGCGCCCGCCATCGCGTCGCCCACGTCCCACGGCTCGGCGTACGACTCGGCGTCCCGCATCCGGCCCCGCATGTAGGGGTCGACGGAGAGGTACTGCACGCGAACGAGCAGTTCGCCGTGCTTCGGGGAGGGCACGTCGGTCTCTCGCAGTTCGAAGCTGTCCATGTCCGGCTCGCCGTCGGGGCGCTCGGCGAACACCCACTCGCGGTTCGAATCACGCATACCACTTCCTTCACGTCCCATCCCGAGGTCAGTTGCGCTTCCAGCAGCGTCTTCCGGCGGTGGGCCCGGACGGGTTCGCCGAACTACCACTCATAAGTCCCCGGGCGCCGTTCTCCGAACCGTGATACCGCGAGGACAGACCGGCGAAACCGTGGTGACCGACGACGCGACCGCCGCGCGTCGCCGCTGGGGGGCGGCATCGCGCGCGGGCCAACAGACACCCGGAGGGGGACTGCGATGAGACGCGCCGCCGCGCTGGCGTTCGCGGCCGTGCTGGTCGTCGCGTCGGTGAGCGGCGTCGCCGCCGTGGGGAGCGCCGCCCAGACCGATGTCGCCGTCCAGTCCGTGTCTACGTCCGTCGACCAGCCCGCGCCGGGCGAGCCGTTCACGCTGACCGCGAGCATCGCCAACCTCCAGAGCAGTTCCGGCTCCGTCGACGTTACCGACGTGTACGTGCGGCAGTCCGGCACGACCGACGAGTACGCCCGCATCGAGGACGTGGGGTCGGTCGCCTCCGGGCAGACGCTCGACGTGCCGTTGACCGTGAGCATCGGCGACCCGGGACCGAAGCGCCTGACGGTCCACGTCGTCGTGCGCGACAGCGACGGCGACTACGAGCGCGTCAACTACCCGCTGTACGTCGACGTGCAAGCGCCCGACGAGGCGGCGGTGTCGTTCTCGACGCCTGAGCTCGCTGCGGGCCAAGAGAGCACCGTGAACGTCTCCGTGTCGAACGGCGACGACGAGACGCTGTCGAACGTCCGCCTCGACCTCGCGGGCGACGCGACCGTGGACAACGCCGAGCGCGTGACCGCCGCCATCGCCTCGGGGTCGCAGGTCACCCACCAGTATCAGGTGACGTTCCCGTCGGCCGGTGACCGCACGCTGAACGCGACGCTGTCGTACAAGACGAGCGCGGGCGTGACGCGGACGATAACCCGTGACGTGTCCGTCGAGGTCGCCGAGAGCAACGTGGACGCGTCGCTGACGGTGTCGCCGACGACGGCGAACCGCTCGTCGGCGCTCCGCGCGTCGCTGACCGAGTACGGGAACGTCGAACTCCGCGACGTGGAGGTGCGGGCGTACAGCGGCGGCGACGTGGTCGCTCGCGCGCTCGCCGCGGACGTGCCGGCGGAGGGGACGCGGTCTGTCACGCTCGACGGCGCGGACATCCCCACCGGGGACGTGCGCGTCGTAGCGTCGTACACGGCCGCGGGCGAGCGCCGGAGCGCCGAACGGACGCTCCGGTACTCGCCGCAGACGACCGCGCAAATCGCGCTCACTGGCGTCGACTTCACCCGCGACGGCGCCGCGGTCGGCATCAGCGGCGACACCGCGAACCTCGGGAGCGCGGACGCCAGCTCCGTGCTCGTCTCGGTCGGCGAGCGCGACGGCGTCGCGCCGGTGCCGCCGAACGCCGAATACTTCGTCGGCGCCGTCGAGTCCAGCGAGTTCGCCACGTTCGAAGTGACCGCGAGCGTCGACGAGGGCGTCGAGCAGGTCCCGCTGACCATCAGTTACTCCGTGAACGGCGAGCGCCACTCGCGCGTGACGACGGTGGACCTCGCGCAGCTCCCGGAGACGGACAGCGGGGGTTCGGGCGGCGGGTCGTCGGGCGGTCTGCCGTGGCTCGGCATCGGCGCGCTCGTGGTGGTCGTCGTCGCCGCCGCGGCGGTGTACCGATGGCGCAGATGAGCGTCGTCGAACTGGCGGACGTGGTGAAGCGCTACGACAGCGGCGGGGAGACCGTCGAGGCGCTGAAGGGCGTCAGCATCCACGTCGACCGCGGCGAGATGGTCACGGTCATCGGCCCCTCGGGGTCCGGGAAGTCCACGATGATGAACATCATCGGCCTGCTCGACACCCCCACGGAGGGGACGGTCCGTATCGAGGGCGAGGACGTAACCGACTACACGAGCGACCAGCTCACGGAGAAGCGCCGCTCCAGCATCGGGTTCGTGTTTCAGGCGTTCCACCTGCTGCCGATGCTCACGGCCGTCGAGAACGTCGAACTGCCGTCGATGTGGGACACGACGGTCGACCGCCACGACCGCGCCATCGACCTGCTGGAGCGCGTCGGTCTCGGGGACCGCCTCGAACACACGCCCGACCAGCTCTCCGGCGGCCAGCGCCAGCGCGTCGCCATCGCACGAGCGCTCATCAACGAACCCGACCTCCTCATCGCCGACGAACCTACCGGGAACCTCGACCAAGACACCGGCGGGAAGATTCTCGACGAGCTCACGTGGCTGAAGGAGGTCGAGAACATCGCCATCGTCTCGGTCACCCACGACGAGCAACTGGAGGCGTACGCCGACCGCGTCGTCCGGCTCGTTGACGGGGTGATACAGTGAGCCCGCCGGCCATCCTCCGCGAGTACCCGAGCGTGCTGATGGCGTGGCGGAACCTCGGCCGCAACCGCGTGCGCACGGCGCTGGCGGCGCTGGGCATCGTCATCGGCGTGGTCGCCATCGCGTCGCTGGGGATGGCGGGCGCGGCGCTCCAGAGTCAGGCGACCCAGAACCTCGGCGGGCTCGCCGACGAGGTGACGGTGACCGCTGGCGAGGACAACCCCGCCGGCCTCACCGAGACCCACGTCCGGAAGATTCGACAGGTGTCGACGGACGCCACCGTCGTGCCCGTGAAGGCCAACCAGACCCGGCTGACGGCGAACGGCGAGGCGGTGCGCGCGGGCGTGTTGGGGGTGACGCAGGCGAGCGCGCTCTACGACGCCGGCGCGGGCGAGGTCCCCGAGCGCCTCGAATCCGGCGCGGTCGTCAGCAGCAACCTCGCCAGCGAGCTCCGCCTCGAAGTCGGCGACCCGGTCAAGTACGGCGGCCAACTGTACCGGGTTCGCGGCGTCATCGAGTCGTCGGGCGGCTTCGGCGGCGGCTCGAACACGCTCGTGTTGCCGCTGTCCGCGCTCGCCGACCAGCGGACCTACGACCGCGTCACCCTGATTACGGACGGCGGCGACGCCGCGCGAGCGCTCGCCGCGGCCGTCGACGACCGCCTCAACGAGCGCGAGCAGGTCGTCAGCGCCACCACCTCCGCGGACGCGCTCGACCAGATCAACTCCTTCCTGAACACGCTGAACCTCGCGCTGCTGGGCATCGGCTCCATCTCGCTGGTGGTCGCCAGCGTCGCCATCCTGAATGTGATGCTGATGAGCACCATCGAGCGCCGCGGGGAAATCGGCGTGCTGCGCGCCGTCGGGATTCGCCGCGGCGAGGTGTTGCGGATGCTGCTCACGGAGGCCGGGTTCCTCGGGCTCGTCGGCGGGCTCGCGGGCGCGGTCGTCTCGCTGGGCGTCGGCCTCGTCATCTTCCAGACGCTGGCCGGCGACCCGATGGGCGCGCTCGCGTGGAGCAGCTCTCAGTACCTCGTTTACGGCGTCCTGTTCGCGCTCGCGGCGAGCCTCCTCAGCGGCCTCTACCCGGCGTGGAAGGCCGCCAACGAGCGCCCCGTCGAAGCGCTGCGCGGCTGACTCCCGTTCCGGGTCGCCGCAACCACCAGCCGTAAGCCGCCCCGCGGTGACGGTGCGGGCATGCCCGAGGTTACCGACCGGGTGCGGGGCGTCCAGCGCTCGCGCATCCGCATGATGTTCGACCGCGCGGAGCAACACGACGGCGACCTCGTCCAGCTGGAGGTCGGCGAGCCGGACTTCGACACGCCCGAGCACGTCGTCGAGGCGGCCGCCGACGCCGCGCGCCGCGGCGAGACCCACTACACGCCCAACGCGGGCACGCTGGCGTTCCGGGAGGCCGTCGCCGGGAAGTTCGAGCGCGAGCGCGGCGCGACCTTCGACCCGGAGACCGAAATCATGGCCACGGTCGGCGGGATGGAGGCACTGCACCTCGCACTATTGGCGACCGCCGAGGACGGCGAGGAGGTCGTCATCCCGTCCCCCGTGTACCCGAACTACGAGGCGCAGGCGAAGCTCGCGGACGCGACGCCCGTGAACGTCCCGCTGGACGCCGACGCCGGCTACGCGCTCGACGTGGACGCCGTCCGCGACGCGCTCTCGGCCGACACCGCGGCGGTCGTCCTGAACTCCCCAGCGAACCCCACGGGGCAGGTGTTCGACCGGGACGCCGCCCTCGAAGTGGTCGAGGCCGCCGCCGAGCACGACGCGTGGGTCATCTCCGACGAGGTCTACATGGGGTTGACCTACGACGGCCCGACGCGCAGCCTCGCCGCCGACGCCGAGACGGACAACGTCCTCGTCGTCGACTCCGTCTCCAAGCAGTACGCGATGACGGGGTGGCGGGTCGGCTGGCTCGCCGGCCCGGAGCACCTGATTTCGGAGACGACGAAGATTCACGAGGCGACGACCGCGTCACCGTCAAGCGTCGGGCAGGCCGCCGCCATCGAGGCGCTCACCGGCGACCGAGCGCCCATCGAAGCGATGTACGACGCGTTCCACGAGCGCCGCGACTACGTCGCCGACCGCATCGCCGACATCGACGGCGTCACCGCGCCCACGCCCGACGGCGCGTTCTACGCGTTCATCGACGTCTCGGACCTCGGCGACGACTTCGAGATTGCGAAGGAGCTCTGCGACGACTACGGCGTCGTGCTGACGCCCGGCAGCGGGTTCGGCCCGGGCGGCGAGGGCAACCTCCGGCTCTCCTTTGCCAACAGCCTCGACAACCTCGAAGCCGGACTGGACCGCTTCGCGGAATTCGTCGCGGACGCGCGCTGACTCAGCACCGAATGACGTCGGGCGAGCGCTCGGCGACGAACGACCGCAGCGATTCCACGTCTGCGCGCGACGCCAGCCGGTCCAGTCCCTCGTGAGCCTCCCGGAGCCGCGCCGCGCCGTACTCGCGAACGTCAGCTTCAGCCACGTCTTCGGGGAGTAGCGAGTGCGGACCGTCGAGAACGCGCTGGACGTGCCGGGCGGCGCTGAAGCCGCGCCCGAGGTCCGCAAACGATTCGCGGTCGGGCGCGTCGGTGCCCGCGAGCGTCGCGCCGACGACCGCCGCGCCCTCGCCGAGCGCGCCCACGGTGTCGTCGAGCAGCGACTCGTCGCCGCCGGTCGAGCGCGCGTACGCGGCGTCGAACCCCTCGACGATGGACTGGAGCGCGCTCGTGAGCGCGTCGAACCCGTCGCCGGGCGGGCCGTCGGGGACGCGCCCGAACGCCGCGTACGCCGCGGAGTTCAGGTAGTCGCCCGCGAGCAGGACGGCAGTGGGGTCGCGGGCCGGCGCGTCGGCGTCCTCGTCGCGGTCGGTCAGGAGGTCGCAGCGCAGCCGGCAGTAGCCGCGGAGCAGTTCCACGGCGGTCGCCGCGGGGAGCGCGTCGTCCGGGTCGGGCGCGTCGGCGGCCGCGTCGTAGGAGAGCGCGACGAGCTGGCCGAACCACCGGTCCGGGCACTCCAGCACGGTCGACCGCGCCAGCGACAGTCCGCCGGCGTCGGCGGACGCCAGCGTCGCTTCGAGGCGGCGGTCGAGTTCGGTTCGGCGTTCGGAGGGCGAGCGTTCGGTCATCGTGTCACGGGCGCTTGTCGTGTGGGCGTACCGAGCAGTCCGGCAAAAGCGTTCGGGAAGCCGTCGGCCCGGCCACCGGTCGCGGGTGCTGTCACGACGGCCTCGGGGAGCGGGCGCCGTGCCTCGATGCGAGGGGTTTTCCCGCTGTCGGCACTCGGTGAGGTATGCCAATCGCCACCGGCGATTCCGTGACACTGGAGTACACCGGCCGAACCGACGACGGCGCCGTCTTCGACACGTCCCGCGAGGCGGTCGCCGAGGACGCCGGCCTCACCGACCCCGAGGGCGAGCGCGAGTACGGCCCGCTGACCGTCGACGTGGGCGCCCAACAGGTCATCGAGGGCATGGAGGAGGGCCTGCTCGACCTCGAAGAAGGCGACGAGACGACCATCGAAGTGCCGCCCGAGAAGGGGTACGGCGAGTGGAGCGAGGAGGACGTCCAGTCGTTCGACACCGCGGAGCTCCGCGAGATGCTCGGCGGCCAGACGCCCGAAGAGGGCGAGTATCTGGAGTCCCAGAGCGGCCAGCTCGGCGAGGTCGTCCACGTCGACGACGAGGAGGTCCGCGTGGACTTCAACCACGAGCTCGCCGGCGAGACGCTGGCGTTCGACGTCGAAATCGTCGCCGTCAACTGACGCTCGCGTTTTCTCTCTGAACCGCGCTCCCGCGCGGCCGTTGTCCCGAAGAGTCATACCGGCCTGCCCGCATCTTCCGCCACCGGTGTTCCGACACGCATGAACGCCCCCTCACTCGCGTCTCTGTCCGCCCTGTTGGCCGCCATCGCGGTTGTGCTCGCGCTCGCCGTCCGCCGCGGGAACGTCGCCGCGATGGTCAACGCCGTCGTCTCGCTGGCGGTCGCTGGCGTCGCCGTCGCCGCCGCCGCGGGCTTCCAGTTCCACGCCGGGTTCGTCGCGCCCGAACTGGCGTTCTGGACGGCGGTCGCCGGCCTCCTCCACTCCATCGGGATGCTCGGCCCCTACGAGTCCGTGTGGTGGTGGGACCACCTCACGCACGCGCTCTCCGCGGCCCTCCTGACCGCGCTCGCGTACGCCGGTCTGCTCGTCGCCACCGACGCCGCCACCCCGGTCGTCGCCGCGAGTGCCGTCGCCTACACCGTCCTCGCGGGCGTCTGCTGGGAGCTCGGCGAGCTCGTCGCGCGCGCCGTCGGCGAGCGCTACGACGTCGAGCCCGTGCTCGTCTACTACGGCTGGAAGGACACCGCCTACGACCTCGTCTTCGACGTCGTCGGTGCGCTGTTCGTCGTCGTCCTCGACGTTCGCGTGTTCGTCGACCTCGCGGCCACCGCTCCGGCGACGGCCCGCCAGCTACTCGTCTGGTCGACCGTCTCCGTCGCCGCGGCCGCCGCGGTGATGGCGGTGGCGCTGCTCGCGCGCCGGGGCCGGCAATCGGCGTAACCACTCGGGATCGAAAACAGTACGAAGTGTTGATAATTCCCGGTTCGGTCGTCTCTCGGTGTCCCGGTCTCGACCAATCCGTTCCGGCCGCAGCCAACGGCGGTCGAAATCCTCGGAGAACGCAGTTTCAGGACCTATATTTCGAGAACAGCTCGGGTGGCGGCCTGATTTCTGCTGGCGGACGCACAGCGGATTCCGTCGAGTGACAGAACAGATGGAGAACGAAGCAGCGCCTAGATACTGTTTTCTCGTTGACTCAACTCACGGCTGCTCCCTCCCGCTGGCAGACCGTCTGTGGCGACTCGTGGGACGCTCGGCTGAACGAGTCTAGAAAGCGTCAGGAACGACGACCTGACAGTTGAGTAGATAATCTCGCGTGGAGTTAGTCGATTTGCTCGACGTACGTGTACTCCTCGGAGAGCGCCTGCGCGTCCTCGGGGAGGAGCGCGACGACGAGGTAGTCGGCGTAGTCGCTGAAGTAGTCGACGACGCGNGCGATGCGGTCGGAGTCGATGGCCTCCAGCGAGTCCAGCACCATGAACGGCACGTCCTCGTAGACCTCGTGGACGAGGTAGCCCGCNAGCGCGAACACGAGTCCGGTGACCTCGCGCTCGCTCTCCGAGAGGTGGTCGATGGTGTCCCGGTAGGACGCGCCGTCGTCGGTCGCGCGGATGACGTGGAGGTCGAAGGTCGTCTTCTCGACCTTGCGGCGGCCCTCGCGGACCTCGCGCTCGCGGCGCTCCACCCAGATGCGCTCGATGTTGTCGTACTCCAGCACCGCCAGTACCGACTCCATGTGGTCGTTGAACTCCTCGACGGCCTCCGCCTCGATGCGGTCGACCTTCGTCCGGAGGTCCGTGAGCTCGTCGTCGATCTCCTCGCGGCGCTCGGCCAAGTCGTCGCGCTCGCGCAGCGTCTGCTCGTGCTCCTCGATTTCGGCCTCGACGTCCGCGAGGTCACTCTCCAAGCGGTCGATGCGCAACTCGATCTCGTTGGACTCCCGGTGGAGCTCCAGCACCTCGTCGTAGTCCCCGCCCGTGCCGGCGTTCTCGGCCTCGTCTTCGAGCCGCTGGACTTCCTCGCGCTGCTCGTCCAGCGATTCTTCGAGGGAGTCGATGCGGCGCTGAGCGGCCTCGATTTCGTCCTCGACCTCCGAGAGCCGTCGCTCCGTGCGCTCGCGCTCGCGCTCCTGGCGCTGAATCTCCGAGCGCGTCTCCGACAGCTCCGCAATCTGGTCGTCGAGGTCGCTGCGCTCGTCGAGCTTCTCCGCGCGCAGGTCCCGGAGGTGGTCGACGGTGCCCTCGATGCGGTCGCGCTCGACCTCCGACCCGCACGTCCAACAGACCACGTCCCCGGCCTCGTCGAGCAGTTGGTCGGTCGGGTCGGCGTCCGCGTCGGTCCCGAACTCGTCGAGGTCCAACCCCTCGCCGTCGAGCATCTCCTCGTTGAAACTGATGACGCTGCCCAGTTGGCTGATGGTGTCGTCGAGCGCGCGCTTGCGCTCGCGGAGTTCGTCGATGCGCCCCGCGAGCCGTGCGGGGTCCTCGTCGTGCTCGTCGGCGTCCTCGAGGTCGGCTTCGAGCTGGTCGCGCTCCTCCCGGAGGTCGTCGAGCGTCTGGCGCTCGGTCTCCAACTCGAACTCGACGTCTTCCAGTTCCGACTGGGCGTCCCGCAGCGCCTCGAAGGCTTCTTCGAGTTCCTGCTTCTGCGAGCGGCTCTGTTCGAGGCTCACGTCCCGCTGTTCGATGTCTGCTTCGACGGCTTCCAGCTCTTCCTCGGCGTCCTCGATGTCAGATTCGAGGTTCTGCTTCTCGGCTTCCAGTTCGGGGAGTTCGTCCTCGATTCGGTCCAGCTCCCGAATCTGGTCGTCGAGGTCGCGCTTCTCGTCTTCGAGGCGGCGAATCTGGGCCTCGATTTCCTCGGTGTCCACCGGGTCCATGATGATTTCCCGGAGGTCGTCGCCGCGCGCGACCGCGCGCCGGACTTCCGTGTTCTCGAGGAGGAACGCGAACTGGTCGGCGACCGCGGGGTCGTCGAGGTAGGGGTCGCCGCCGTAGATGACGGTGTCGCCGTTCCGCGACAGCGTCCGCGTGTACGTCTCGCCGCCGACGTGCAACTCGACTTCGCCCTCGTCGGTGTCTCCCTTCAGCGTCGCGCGCTCGCTGCCGAGGCCCGCCATAATCGCCTGCAGGAACGACGTTCGGTTGGTCGCGTTCCGGCCCGTGAGCACGGTCACGCCCGGCGGGAGCGACACTTCCGCTTCGTCGATGCCTCCGACGTTTCGGGCGCGAACGCGCACGTCGTGTTCGACAGACTGCTCTGATGCCATTAGGTAGCTATCAGACACGAACACGGCTTAAGTGTTGTCTCCCCCGCCGGCCTCTACCCCGCAGTCGCAGCCCCCCTCTCGCAGGAGCTCACTCGCGGCGTAGTCGGTGCCGCACTCCCCGCAGATGACGCGCACGTCGACGATGACGTCGTAGTCGCGCTCCACGAGGTCGCCGCTCGCCACCAGCGCGTCCACCGTCGACTCGGTGACGGCGGCGGTCCGACCGCGGAGGCGTTCGAGCGTTTCGGCCTTCTTTTCGGGGTCGCCGGACTGCTCGGGGAGTTCGGCCTCCCGGTACTCCGTGAGGTACGTGTGGATTGCCTGATGGGTGACGAAGTCCGACTGGACGGCGTCCACGTCCACGCCCATCGCTTCGAGGTCCCGCTGCTTGCGCATCCGGTCGGCGCTGGACACGTCGTCGCCGGTCAGCGTCTGGTACGCGCTCTGCACGTCCGTCTCCGGGACGGCGCCGTCGGACTGCCGGATTGCGGCGCCCAGCACCGCGCGGTTGAACTCGTCGGCGAGGTCCCGCAGACTCGTGCGCTCGCCGCGCTCGCCCGTCCACGCGACCTCCAACTGTTCGCCCATCCCGCCGAGGCCGTACTGCTCGATGACGCGTGCGACCTTGCTGTTGGGCCGCGACGACTCACTCATGTCTCCGCCCAAGCACTCCATCGTTACAACTGTATCGGCGTAACGCCGACAGCCCAACGCTCAGCCCCGACGAAGACGACGAGCCACCGCTTACTCGCCACTTTTCGACAGAAATACCACAGAGACAGGATACAAAAATTTCTGACACGTAGGTGGCTTTGAGGGTTTTCTCGGTGGGTATTCCTGTGCCCCGGCAAGCCGAGGATGCCGACGGCGGCTCCGAATCCGCGACTCGTGCGCAAAACTGAAATCTGGGTATATATGTCCTATAGAGCCGCTTCTGTAGCGAATAAACAAAATCGAGTAGTCCGGTAACTGCCGACCGCCCAGCCGGTCGGTAGCTAACGGTACCCTCTCGAAGCGCATACACACAAAACAGCCCCAGTGGCGCTAAAACGCCCGTCAATGGCTAGCCGGTTTCTCGGCCGGGTCGGTTCCCGAACGCAAGCTCGTTTCAGTGACCACAACCACCGAGACGCGCTCGTAGTTCGTATCTTGAAGCGTAATGGTTCTGCTTCCACTCAAAATAGAAATACATCCGCCTGAGGGGCACCATAGTCGTGTCGCGGCCTCAGGCTCGGGTGGCGACAACGACGAACGTCTCCGCGCGGACGGACAGGGAGTCCACGTCGAAGCCGGCGTCCTCAATTACGCTGGCGGCGTCCGCCGCGTCGAAGCGCTCGTCCAGCGGCGGGCCGTCGTCGCCGTCGCCGCCGGCGTCCCAGTCCGCGACGACCAGCGTTCTGCCGTCGCCGAGGACGCGCGCGATTTCGGCGCGGGCGTCTGGGCTGGCGAACTCGTGGTAGGTCATCGTGGAGAACGCCGCGTCGATGCTTCCGGTGTCGAACGGGAGGTCGTCGACGCCGCTGGTGACGAGGTCGACGTTGTCGGGGACGCCCTTCTCGCGGTAGTAGTCGTGCATCGGTTCTTGGATGTCGACCGCGTACACCTGCCCGGCGTGGGGCGCGACGTCGTCCGTGTAGAATCCGGTGCCGCTGCCGAGGTCGACCACGGAGTCCGTGTCGTCGAGCGCGAGCGCGCCGACCAGCTCCTCCGCGGAGAGGAACCGGTAGCGCCGTCCTGCGTCTTCGAGGTCGTCCGCGCGGGCGGCGTCGAAGGTGTGGAACCCCATCAGAGGTTCTCGAAGGCCTCGTCGACGAGCTCGCCGGTCTCCGCGACGATGTCCGCCATGGCGTCCTCGTCGGCGTCGAGGCCGAGCAGTCGCGCGATGCGCATGATGGAGACGTGGTAGACGCGCTGCTGGCCGGGCGCTTCCTCCCAGACCACGACGTTACACGGCATCAGCGCGCCGAGTCGGTTGTCCGTCGCGTCGAGCGCGCGGTCCGCGAACTCGGGGTTGCACGCGCCGAGCACGTAGTAGGGGTCGCGGTCGGCGTCCACCTTCTCGTTGAGCATTTCGGAGGGCGAGAACTCCACCGGAATGCCGAAGCCCGCGTCCGTGAACGCCTCGCGGACGTGTTCGACGGCTTCCTCGTGGGCCATGTCGAGCGTGGTCTGGGCTTCGCCGTAGTCCTCGGGGTCGATGGCTGCGGGGTCGATTGGGAGCATCGTTCGTGCGTAGTATTGCAGTATAGGGACAAAACTTCTTCGGCTTCCGGTGAGCCTGACTGCTTCCGCGCACTGTCGTCCTCAGCGAATCAGGGCTGGCGGCGTGGCGAGACAAGCCACTCGGCCGCCCGTGAGTAGTGGAGCGCCGTACCGGGGTGGTTTTGTTTTCGAATTACAAGACAGGGCGCTCCGTCGAGGAGAGGAGTTCGTCAGACGAGCAGTTGGATGTCGGCGTCGGCCGACTGTTCCCGCATCCCACAGACTCGCATCGTGGCGGGCCCCGACCCGTACGCTCCGCCATCACACGCGATTGTGTAATCTATGCAAAATCTTATACCTGCACGACCCATACGGTCCGCCGAGACAAATGCCAGATTCGATGGCCGAGCAACTCCGCCAAGACATGGAGTGCGAGGGGCTGTTGGAGTGTTTCCACGGCCTCAAGGAGCTCGACCGCGAGTGCTTCCAGGCGCTCGTCGACAGCGACGACCCGATGACCGTCGACGACCTCGCGGCGGCTGTGGACCGGGAGCGCTCGACGGCGTACCGCTCGGTCCAGCGGCTCCTCCAGACGGGGTTCATCGAGAAGGAGCAGGTGAACTACGAGCAGGGCGGCTACTACCACGTCTACTCGCCGAACGACCCCGGCCAGATTACCGACGACATGCAGCGGATGCTCAACGACTGGTACGCGAAGATGGGGCAACTCATCGGGGAGTTCGAGGAGAAGTACGAGCAGACGGACACCGCCCAGTCCGCAGACGACTGACCCGCTGAACCGGCGCCGCGACACGTCTCCCCCGCCGTAATATTGCACTTGGTACGCAAATCAGTGCCGGTGAGCGCGTGACGCGTCGACGTGCGGGCGCCGCAGGCCAAACACATATTTTGCCGACGCGCCTCGTGTCGAACGATTGGAATGGAGCTGACCGACCGCCAACTGGAGGTCCTCGAAGTCATCGTGAACCACTACCAGCGCACGGAGTCCCCCATCTCCGGGGACGACATCGCAGACGCTGTCGGCTACCACCCGGGCACGGTCCGGAGCGACCTGCAGGGGCTGGGCGCGCTCGAACTCGTCGACGGCATCACCGGCCCGAAGGGCGGCTACAAGCCGACCGCGGACGCCTACCGCGCGCTCGACGACCAGTCGCGGGACGCGGCCGCGGACCTGACGCTCGCCCACGACTACGCCCGCGCCGACGTCACGGTCACCGAAATCGACTTCACCGACGTGAACCACCCCGAGCAGTGCCACGCTCGCGTGGCGTTCTCCGACCCGATCGGCGAGTTCGACACCGGCGAGCCGATTCTCGTCGGCCCGACACCGAACACCGACCTCGTCGTCGGCGGCGAAATCGAGTCCATCGACCGCGAAGCGAACGAGCTGGAACTCGATGTTGCGCGCCTCGAAGCGCCGCTGACGACGTAGCGCGACGAATTTCGAGGAAATCGGGCGAACTGTTCACTCGGGTGTGGGCGGCTGTCGCGGCGTGGACTGACGGGCGGAGTGGTAGACGGCGTCGCCGGACTGGTCGAAGAGGTGGAGGCGCTCGTCGTCGAAGCCGAGTTCGACGCTGTCGCCGGTGTAGATGTCGCTACGCGCTTCGACCTTCACTTGGAGTTCCGCGCCGCCGACCTCGCAGTGCAACAGCAACAGGTCGCCGAGCGGCTCCCGAACGGTCACCGTCGCATCGAACGTCTGGGTGCCGGCAGGGAGGTTCGACGCCAGCGAAACGTCCTCTGGGCGGACGCCGAACGTGGCCTGTTGGCCGACGAGGTCCGCGACCGCGTCGCCGTTCGGGAGCGGCTGCACGAACCCGCCGTGGTCGGCGACGACGCTGCCGCCCCGCCGCGCGACTTCGACCGGGACGACGTTCATCGCGGGTTCGCCGACGAACCCGGCGACGAACCGGTTCGCGGGGAAGTCGTACAGCTGCTGTGGCGGTGCGACCTGCTGGAGGCGGCCGTCGTTCAGCACGGCGACGCGGTCCCCGAGCGTCATCGCCTCCGTCTGGTCGTGGGTGACGTAGACGGTCGTGGCGTCGAGTTCGCGGTGGAGTTTCAGCAGTTCCGCGCGCATCTGCACGCGGAGCTTCGCGTCGAGATTGCTCAGCGGTTCGTCGAGCAGGAACACCGCGGGCTCCCGGACGAGCGCGCGCCCGATGGCCACGCGCTGTCGCTCGCCACCGGAGAGCGCCTCCGGTTTGCGGCCGAGGAGGTCGGTGATGTCGAGGGTGTTCGCGGCGTCCTCCACGCGTGCCTCGATTTCGTCCGCGGAGAACTCGCTGACCGACCGCATTCCGAACTTCATGTTCTCGGCGGCGGTCATGTGGGGGTACAGCGCGTAGTTCTGGAACACCATCGCGATGTCGCGGTCCTTCGGCGGCTGGTCGGTCACGTCCTCGCCGCCGATGGCGATGCGGCCGTCCGTGGCGTCCTCCAGCCCTGCAATCATGCGCAGGGTCGTGGACTTCCCACAGCCGGAGGGCCCGACGACGACGAGGAACTCCCCGTTGTGGACGTCGAGGTCGATGCCTTCGACGGCGCTGACGGCGTCGTACTGCTTTTCGAGGTCTCGGAGTGTAATCGTGCTCATCTCGGTCACTTCTGTTGGATGGCGAATGTTTCGAGGAGCGGGCGGTGCAGCGCGAGCAACACGAACAGCGGGGGAAGCAGCGTGAGGACCGCAGCGGCCATGATGAGCCCCCACTGCGTGAGGCCGGCCTGCGCGGACCCCTGAATGTAGCGGATGCCGACTTGGACGACTTGGCTGCTCTTGTCGGTGACCGCGATGAGCGGCCACAGGAACTGGTTCCACGCGTAGATGAACGTGATGACGCAGACGCCGGCGATCATCCCCCGCGACATCGGGACGAGCACGCCGAACAGGAACCGCAGCGGACCGACGCCGTCGACGCGCGCGGTCTCGACCAGCGAGTCCGGGATGGACATGAAGTGCTGGCGGAACAGGAACACGGCGGTCGCGCTGGCGACATAGGGGCCGGTCAGCGCCAGCAGGGTGTTCGTCCACCCGAGGTCCGCCATCAGTTGGAACAGGGGGACGATGCGGACCGGCACGGGCAACAGCAGCGTCAGCAGGATGAACATGAATATCGCGCGCTCGTAGGGCAGCTCGTAGTAGACGAGCGCGAGCGCCGCGAGCAGCGAGAGCGCGACCTTCCCGACGACGACAACCACGCTCATCACGAGCGAGTTGAGCATGTACGTGGCGAAGTTGTACTCGGTGAGCGCGGCCGCGTAGTTGCGCAGGCCTTGGCTACCGATGCCGACGTTCGTCACTTGGTAGACCTCCGTCGTCGTCTGCGTGCTCATCACCACCGCGAG
>JGI12449J12846_1000282_pt1 | contig 17328 bp, 24 predicted proteins | sample 23E2SouthBayCA_FD_12846 | JGI IMG/M metagenome (IMG submission 12846) | reverse complement strand
TAAATTCCGCAGTAGATTGTCCGACCACCGGGCCGGCATCGTTTAGATCATCGGTTACCCCCAGAGCAAGGACGGAGATCGTTGTTCCAAGAATCACGACAGTTGCTACCAACAAAATGGTTGAAACAACTGGAGAGACAGCGCGCGGCGACTGTGGGATCTCCATACTATACTCTCAGCATGTTTCAACGGGAATAGCTATTGGAAGCAGTCATGCAATTCCTGTATTCTCTAAAACATAAAGTGGTATAAGACGAGATACGCCGCAGTAACGTCTGGAAAACCGAAATCTGAAAGAGAGAACTATCGCTGCTATTTATAAGAAGTAAGCGAATGATGGAGAAAATTTATATCTACAACTTCTCTTCTTCAGACCGCTTAGTTCGCAACCGCCCAGTGGGATGGACGGATGCGAATGCTGCCTACGCAGCCCCGGAAAACACAGCTGCGAGGAAGAGCAACATAACCACAATCCGCAGTGCGGTATGAGAGCACTCAAGCATCAGCTTGAGTACCCGGAGGCGGCGTCGAACCTGTTCCGAAGTCAATTCGTGATCGTTGCTACTCATTTTTTATGGCTTTCAGCATCGGAGGAGGTCAACCGTGTTTTCCGGCCCCTCCGGGCCTGCCGCCAGCTGAGACGGATGTTCTTACTATTTTAGCCGTAACTGCTTGTTTGTAAAGTATACTAATACTTCGTCCAATAGTCAGTTTCATCTGATTGTCAATAACATACCAAGTAAAATTGACGAGATGAGATTGGGTGATTATGGCAAAAGGAAGACAGCCTCAGTATAGATTGAACAGAACCAGTGAATAGCGAAACCACGGTTTGAAAAAGGAATTTACGGCTGTATAATCGCTTGGCAGAGAGGGTGAGAAGTATTACATGACACGCTGCTGCTTAGAGCAACCTGGACATCCGGTACGTCATTCCTGATGAGTTGACTAGGGAGAATCCTGCCCGATTGTAGAACTGCTGTTGGTATCGTTTTCTTTTCTCAACGGAGAGCCAAACGTATGTTACACCAGCCTGTTCTGCATGGCCAAGCCCAGCGGCTATCAGGTCACTTCCGATGCCTGCTTGCTGATAATCCGGATGGACAAATATCAGGAGTTCGTGCCGGCCCGTTCCGTCGGGTACGAACCCAATATGGCCGACAATTTTGTTATTAACAGCGGCTACAACATGTATTCCGTCAAGGGCGTCAGAGAGCCATTCGCGAATAGCTTCAACGCTACGTGGCGGAACGCCCTGTGCACGTTGTGTTGGGTCGAAGTCGTCGTACATTGTGACCAGTGAATTGCGGTCACTTTCAGAATATTGACGAATCTGAACTTCTCGATCATTGGCATCAGTGACAGTCACGGGTGGGACAATGGGTCTAATCCGACGTGGTCGAAGACTGGCGGTGAGTGTCCGGATACTGTTCAGCAGTCGCGTGACCATGGTCGCCTCTTCTGGATCCTCAGTACTCATTGGATTTCGAAAACCTCCTATTTTTTCTCCAAAATAGGTGTATCTTCATGATTTCTTACGGCTAGTAGTAAACATCTGGTTCAAATTATATAAGTTCTTTGTGCGAACATTCAAATAACCTTCAGAAGGGGCCTTATCGCTAATAATTCGTAGATAAACGCTGTACGCTCCTCATACTCTGGGTTGTCTACAGGCCCTACGCACGTCCGAACTTGACTGACACTCTGATCGGTTGCTTGCACACGGTGCCAATTTTGTGCTCCCCCGATGGGTGAGGTGTTTCCCGATCATGAGCACTGACCAGCAGTCCGTCGACGAACAGTAAGCCAATGATACCGAAGCCGATGACCAACCAGACATTCGTGCCCAGCATCGACAGGCACAGGCCAGTGGCGAGGTCTTTCAGGGCCGTCGCTGGGGTTGCAGGTAGATGTGTTGTCCCGACTGCCGTCGGCCACAGTCGGCGTCGGCAAGTGTCGATAAACGCTACCATGTAGACAGGAAGACTTTCAACCCGATTCCGTGGGTCGAGGGCAGCCAGTATCTCACCAGCGAGACACACGTCAGAGCGGTGAGCCAGCTGCCGTAATCGACCCCGAACGGTGGCGTGACCGCTCCTGTCCTGCCTGTGGCGTCGTCGCTAGCCAGCAGGATCCGCGCAGTGACGTGGACTGTCGCTGTGTCGCTGTCGTTTGAGCCTAAGACATGGGAGACTGCTTCGACAGCGGAGACACTGGCACCGCTCGTGGTCACTCCCCGACTGGGTAGTACTCGTCGTCGTTCAGTGCGTCGGGGATGCGTTCGTGGTCGACAGTAATGGCCACCCCCTCGCGGCGCGCGAGTGCCAACATCACCGTTGCGTCGAGAGCGACGGCCTTCTGGACGGGGTCGGCATCACGGGCGCTAGCCACGTGGTCACGGTGGAACTCGAAGAGTGCCTCAATGCCGGCTTCAGCCTCCGAGCTATGCCCTGCGAGGATTGCTCGGATGCATCGTGTATATGCCACATAGCGTGCCTGGTCCCAGTCACTCCCGTGCTTAGCCACGTTCTGTTCGAGCGTGTCGAGATGCGTTTCGACGGTGACGTTCCCAAGGATGAGCGAACTTAGCGCTCGCGCGAAGTCGATTCGGTGGGCGAATTCACGCTTCTCCAATCTATCTACGAATGGCTCTGTTGCTCTTTCATATACTGTAGCAGCGATTTCATCCACGGTCTGGCGGGCCAGAAGAGCGGCAAAGAGTCCATCGATGTAATCGCCCCATGGCCCTGGGGACGCTGGACTTCGCGGTTCCGATTCGTACTTTGAGTCCCATTTACTGTTTGCATAAACCGGCCACTCTTCAGTTAGCGCCTGAAACCAGTCGTTGGCAGTATCGACCTCGTCTAGAGCCAGCAGTCCGATGGCAACTGTCTGGCCACGGTGTGGACGGGTAATGATGGCCTTTTCAATGCCATCTTTCCCTTCCAGTAGCTCTGCCCGTTCGGCATCGACTACCGACTGCAGAGTCGACTTATTCATATCTCATCGAAGACTCATCGTTCTGTGGTGCTTATCCGAAACTACGCTCAGTGGCACTCATCAAGGATTGATTCATTTTTTATTCGCGTACACCTCCGCACGGATATCGGACAACTGATCTGTTCGAACCAGTGTCAGTCCTTCGTCGAACTGCTGTTGGAGCCGGTCGCCAATCTATTTCGCACTCTCGGCCGATTCGACCAGCACTTCGAACGTGTAACGGTTCTCCTCGGATTTCATCTCTTGGTTCTCCGGATAGACTTAACGAATAGCGTAGAGAAGCTCTTCGCTGTTGTATACTTGAACCGATCAATGCGCTCGGTTGAGCGTCTCGTAGACGCCACGTCAACCTATGAGGTTCTCCCCATTTCGACTGTTGTGAGTTTGTACGTAGTATCGCCTGCTGGCGTCCCCGGATTCACACCCTCAACGGACATGCTCGTCCAGTAGATGGATATTGTTACGCCGTCAGCAACTCCTTCAGGATCAACATAAATTGTCTCGCCTGCCTCCCACGTCTCTCCAATCCCGACCTGTGGTGGGTTGTCACCACTTGCTTCGGTGAATTTCTCTCGCCTGCTTGCGTACGCATCGTTTGCAGGCGTTGAACTGCTGCTTGGGCGGCCGCCTATATCAAGTGATTTTGAACCAGAAACGTAGAGCTGGTCGGTTTGTGCGGTATCGCCTGCGACAAGTGTAATCGCTACCGCCTGTTCTCCGTCATCTACGGCTGCTACAAATTCACCTGATACCTCGATGTATGGTGCGTCTGCTTGGATAGTAGAGCCGAGGTCGAGCACGAAGACGCTAATTGTTGCACTGAGTATCACAACAACAGCGACCAGCAGAATCGTCGAAATAATAGGAGAAACGGCACGGCGTCGGTGAGGCATACAGTGACCTATCCGCTATTATGATAAATAACCGGTCGCCTACGGGTGGTCAGGTATCAGGTTTAGTCAGTGGCTCTACTAGAGTTGTCCCAGATCGGAGATAGTGAAAGTCCATAGACGCACACAGACTTCGTAGTGCTGTCGGGTAGTCTGGTGTCGAACTAGTTGTCATTCACTAGTATTAGAGATGACAGCTTGTGCTCACAGGCGCTAAATTACATCAAAACAGTGGATTCAAATGGATAGTATATACTACAATAGTTGTAAGTTATGAGATGCTAATTGATACGCTGCTGTTTGCGACGACGACGTTTCTCATTTGGGTTGCGCTGGTCTATTCGTTGTCAGCGCTCTGGTGGGTAATAGAAGTCTTACCACTTGGTATCGGATGGAACTCAAGTGAAATGGACGCATGGGGGCTGGATGACGTACAGGTGCGCGTCCTCACAATCGGAGCCGAAGACGTTGTGCAGGCGACCGTTGACTCGGTTCCCGACGGCGTTGCCGGAGTCAAGGTTATTGCTGAACAAGATATCGAAATTGATGGGGCAGCGGTGCACATCGTCCCAGACTCATTCAGTTGTGAAGCCACAAACAAGGGCCGCGCTGTCGAGTGGGCACGGAGACACGTCTCCTGTGACGCAGAGTACGTATTGTACCTCGATGAAGATACACTGGTTACTGGGTTGACTGGCCTCCCTGATGCAGATTTCGTGCAGTTTACTGAGAAGCCGATTTACACGGGCTCACGGCTAGCCTATCTGTGTGAGGTGTTCCGCGTTGGGTACCAGTTCGAACAGCGTGCTTTCCGTCGTCTATCGTACCCTCTGTACGCATGGGGCGGTGGGTTTGCAATCCGGCACGAGTTGGAGGATGAACTCACCTGGGACGTAGCGACGATTACAGAGGACACGAACCTCATTTGGCGAGCTGCTGATCGATTTGACTTAGAATATCGGCTCGTCGACGCTCGCTTTCGGAATCAAGCGCCACCATCGCTGAAAGCGTTGATTAAGCAGCGCCGCCGGTGGATGTCCGGAACACTGAAAGACAATCATATCCTCCCGCTAGTGTACCAACCACTGACACTAACTCGCGTCGTGTCGTGGGGCTTTTCGCCGGCCATTCCACTGTTGATTATTGGTGCTTCGGTCGTCCCCGGTGCAACAGTTAGCATCCAGTTCTTCGAACTGATTTCGACTGCACTGCTGGTCGTCCTGTTTATTTATATGCTGTTTGGTCTGTGGGCCTACAAAAAACATCCATTGCTGTGGCCGGTGTTTCTGGTATTGACACCACTGGCCGTTGTCCTCCATGCAATCGGGGCTGCATGGGGTGTTCTTAGTCCAATCGAGGAGTTTGAGGTCACAACGAAAGTCGCACCCGAGACCATCGAAGAGGTCAACCCAGAATTGAGCGGGGGCGCGATTGCCGCTCATGATGGAGAGGACCGTCTCGTTCGGGACTCAACTGACGAATTCGATACGGAACTGTTCAAAGATTAGCTGTTGGTTACAACTTACAATAGATCTTTTCTCTGTCAAAATCGGTAACAATTGTCGTTGACAACAGGTGTTTTGACCCTGTAGAATAACTTATGGTCATGTCAAAACTACAATTTATTACCTTTGCTTGTACTGATGCGGAACGACTGGCGGAGTTCTGGTCGGAAGCTCTTGATGGTGAACAACAGGACCTTCCGGGATCGCTTGATCCAGAAATTGTTGAGCGTCCTGGCGGTAGCCCAAATCTGCTGTTCAAAGAACAACCGAAAGGAACGGAGCGCGACCTCCCCATCCATCTTGACTTGGCAACCCAGAATCGTGAGGAGACAGTTGAACAACTCCGTCAGCTTGGGGGATCCGTCCGTGAAACCAAGACCGAAGCGTACGAAACGCACACGGCAACTTGGACGGTAATGGAAGACCCAGAAGGAAACGGCTTCTGCGTGAGCGAATATTAACAATAGCTGGGGTGACAGCGGCTTTGTCAGTTATGTATACGTGAGATATTTGCGGTCAGAACCAAATCAAGTACTCACCAGATGGAATAAATTGCGCAGCTGTGCTGCATAGATCCTCTATATGTTGCGCTGTCTTTTGTAGCCATCTTCATGCGAACATTTTCTACTCGGATCGACACCGCAGTAAATCAGCTGTGAATGGTTTTATAACAGGCTAGTTTGCTGTCTGCTGGGGTTGGATATCCTCCGACGAGTATCTAAACATATCACTTACCCGTGTGCGTACCCAAGTTTCACGTGCTCTGCTTATTATGGTCCCCGGAGAACCACTGCAGGACCCGTCGGACAAACATGAGGAATATCCGCCGATCCAGTGTGATGCATGTCGGTCTGCACTGGAGTCACCCGATGGTATGCCGTCGTTCCTGCTCATTGATCAGCTAACGGTTCCGCTCGTTGGCTGTACTGATCACTTAAAACAGTTCAAGTCTGTTTGTGGATACACGACTACAGCCACCGCTGAAATCCTAAATCACAGGCCCGCTGGCGGCGTGAGCTGCCCCAGTTGTCACCTCGCACCGTACAACCCACAGCAACCGGTGATTCAGGTTCAGGATGGGGCCGTCGCCGTGCTCGCATGTCCAGAGCACCAATCTGAGATTATCACTCGGTTTCACGCAGGACTGGACACGCAGCAACGGCTGACAGCACAATTTGACGCCTCATCATAGTGTGACGCAGGCACGGTCAGTGTAGCGTGACCGATAGGCTAGTAGAAGGACAACTGCGAAGAGAGTGATTAGCAGACCGCGCGACTTGGACATGACGTGGCTTCGGTGGTGGTGATTTTGTGGAGTGGTGCCAGCCAGATTCCTGAAACATTGTTCCTTGTGCGATTGTTTCCGCCCATTGGTGTGTCCTCTTCGGCACTACCATGCTAGCAGCAGCAATTATGTTACTCTGTGCAGCACTGGGCCTTCTGGCACAGGGCGTACAGACGCTCGCGAAGCATCTATACACGTGGCGAGCGTGGCTGGGACGTTGCGCCACACGGTGGTGGGTCGCTGGTCAGCGGTCTTACCCGATATCTTGAGGCGGCAACTGTACCGTCGAAGAGCGCAACCGAGTGCGGCGTGCAGCGTGGGCGATCTGGGATACAGTAGGACTGAGTCGGTTGATGTACTCGGCAAACAAGATACGCGTTCGTGTAACCCAGTGGTGAGGAATTAACACACTGTCGTTAGAAGCGACTGCATGGACGCCCGACGGAACCTCTACGTCGCGGCATTCGTTGGTGCATCATTATCGTATATTTTCAACGTGCTTGCGTTCACTGGTACCTTCGATGTGTTCCGTTGGTTCGTGTTCGCTGTCGTTTTTCTCGGCTTTACGTTTGGGTTTGAGAAGTTCATCGGGTGGCAGACTAGATAACAAGAGCCTCGATTGGGACGAGTTGGCATTCAGTGCTGCAGACAACTTCTGTGTGGATCACACCACTCCTGACAGGTATCGAATCGTTCCCGAGGATGCTGTGCATACAGAGCGCGAGCCCTGTAGTATGTCGCCTCCCGCCTCCTGCAGCACAATCGCGTAGCATAGGAAAGGTCGTTTTACTGGCATCACGTTGAAACATCCTTTGTATCGTGAGCAGGAACGCGTATCGTATGGTCCCCTATATTAGCGAGACGCTGTTTAATGAGCCACAAGGCCGTCCACTTGCACTCGTTCAGTTTGGCGTGTCGCTCACCTTCTTATGTATGTTCGCGTATACCGCAAGCACCGGCGGCGCAGGCGATGCTAGATGGATATTGGTTCTCGTCGTCGGAACCGCGCTGTCCGGAACCGCAGAGTCTCTCCCCAAGAATCGGCGACAGGCGGCGGGTGTACTCCGCTTCGCGGCAATTCTCGCCCTCGGAATTTTAGTCGCTGCTCCGTTCATCGGTTTTAGATTCATTATTGGAGGATAACCGTCCGTATTGTTGCTCTCTGTGCCGAGCTTCCCCGGCGAGCGTATTGTTATTGGAGAGATAATTCGAAGTGTTACTCTCCACCTGCTTTCCTGCAATCTATTTCAGGCAAATATCCTCCTGTTACGCACTCTCTGGATCGGTCGCGCTGTTACTGGTAGGGGTAGTATAGGTGGGAGCGCGCTATACAGCAGAGTCGCATGACTACGAAGTAGCTATTGATCGGTACAGGAGCGCACCGTCTCCAATCAAGTCGTTCACCTAGAACAACTGCTCGGTAGGCGTGTGTATCCTTTAGTCAGTCACGCATCCGTGATCATGAACGTCGTCGAGATTGTGCTCCCTCCCAATCCGAAGAACGCGAAGCGATACTCGCCCGGTTCGAGGGCCGAGCAGACGTGATAGGCTGGGTTGTAGCCGTTTTGCCGTTCCAATCCGTCGTTGGTGGCCGTGAAGGTCCACCGAAAGCCACCGCCGGGGTACACGCGGACGCCTAAGTCTGTCCAACCGGCTTGGCTCTCTGTAAAGTAGATCGGTTCCCACCCGTCGTGCTGCCGGAGAATATTGTATTTGTATTTTTCTCCGATCCCCCGCGGATTGTCTCCGATATTTGTGAGTGTGAATGTAATGCGCTCACCGATAGTGACGACACCCTTCGATGCCGTCAGTTCGAATCCATTGGCCCGGTCTGGGTAAGAGTCACCAGCGGCGCGGGATACCGGGCGTGGGTCATCGTCGCAATCGATTGGGTCGGGTGGTGTCGTCATCGGTAATTCCCGTATTTGCGACTCAGGAGTCATCTCTGTGCCTGTCTTGCTGGGTGTTGGGGTGAGGTCTGTTGTTGTGTCGGAAGAGCACCCTGCCACCAGCGAGAGGCTACCGGTGACAAGCGCGAGGGCTTGACGGCGGCGCATACGTCAGTTGTCTGGCCAAATTGGTAAATGCTTTCTCTGGATCTCGTATACCCCAAAAGCCACAGTGTAGGCCAGACTTGGTCGTGGCCGAACCCGCGGTCGGGTCGAAACTAGGACCGCAAACGGACACGCTACCGATCATCAGCTCGTACGTCGGCTTCCCCATTCAACAAGCGAAACGCCCCGCGCATTAACAGGATGAGCCCAACAAGCCCAGCTATGTAGCCGAGTACATTCACGAAGCCACAGAGCTTGCATCTTGAGGCGGTGAGTATACTGTATATCGTCCCGTTCTTTTTGACACGGGCAGCGGCCACTGTGTCACCCGTTGGATAGTCGAAATCTGGCGGTGACTGATACACCCTGATAAATCCATCAGCACGCAGTCCTTGGTCGAACACGTCCTGGCCCCCCTCTGAAAGGTTAGTGTACCTGAGCACCTCGGCATCGGGAGGAACTTCTGATTCATCCTCCTCCGTGACGAGAACTGGGTGCGCCGTATCCGGGGCAACGAAAAGGAGTAGACCAGCTATGATGAACGCTGCTACAGCAATTATAATGAGCGCGCGGCCACTGAATCGAAATCCTGCTGGTGTGCCCATTTTAGAGACTGTCTGAAATAGATCAGAGAGCTATTTTCAGTATCTTAATTCGTCAAGCGAGGTAGTGATTTCATGTCCCGTGCAAGTGCGTATATTCTTTGTGGCATCGGTGGCTCTCGCAGGGATGATGGCGCTCCTGCTGTCGATTAGCGCGGATGTCTTCGGCTTCCAGATCGCTATTTTGCAGCCGTCGAAAGCGGGTAGCGTAGCCTTCGCTCTGGCAGTAGCTGGATTCGCGAATGTTTCTCTTGGCGGAGACTCAAATTCGGGCTGAGACACTATGCACATTCAGCACTCCAAGCTGACGAGCAGAGTCGGTCGTCGAGATGCATACGATCTGACTATGTCGCCAGCACTCGTCTGTGATGGATTCACAGATGGATTTTTTATGCGTCTACTAACATGACAGGCCCATGGAAAAGTATGATTCTATCGAAGAATATATCCAGACGCTATCGGGGAGACTCGATGAGTTTGAACAGTCGACGACGACGGTGGACGACCAACAGGCGACGGTATTTCACGACCGCTCGCTATCGATCTCAACGTTTGGATTAGTCGACACCGTATTCGTGGTCGGCACGGCGGAAACAGCCTCTCAGGCACAGGCGTTCAGTGAGGCTAGCTTCAACTACGGCCTCTCCCTGAAATCGAAACTCCCGCGGGGATTAGGCGGCAACCTCGTCGTCTATCCGGTCATTGTTAGCGAGACAGGTCTCATCGATTGGGTCCAACAGTATGACCCGAAACACTGGTCATCCTTCGAATTTCCAGTCATCATTGACCCGACTGAGGGCACCGTCGATTACTACGAATCGACGCCGTTGTGGGGTATAATCTATTACAAGGGCTTCAGGGAGACGGCTGAGACGATTCTTAAACCATAGACTCCTCATCGACAGACGGCTGGTGAAATTGTGGACCAGAGTGCTTTCTGGTTAGCTCTCTGGATTGAGTGCTCAGTGTCATCCATAATCAGTAACTCTCCAGTACTGACCCCTTCAGTAGAGTGTGCGCGGTCAATGGTGTGGATACTGCGTACTGTGGCCGGTCGGAAGTTCGACTGAGCGGGTCACTGGTTGGCCGAACTGCTCGGGTACTGAAAAGACGGTCTCTAAGGGAATGAGTAGGGAAGCGAATTTCAGGTGTCCGCTTCACCCCCGCCGAAGCCATCGAATCCCAGTAATGCCCATCGCAATCCCAGTGAGGAGGAAGGGGCCTATCTTAATGTAGTCGAAGATGTGACCTGCCGATCCGCTCGTCATCACCTCGTATATCGTTCCCTCGCTCTGGACGTAATAGAAGCCAGTATCATCGGAGTAGTACCATTCCGGTGGCCGGTTTTCTTTGCCGTGAACAGTATAACTGCCCTCGTTAGCCAAGGCCTCTCGGAATGCTGATTTCGCTTCTGGCGACAGATCACCGACCGGAGTGACGGTTTTACTCTCTGGCACTTCGTCGGCTTCGACGGTTCGCGCAATACGATGTGTCGATTGTGCCTCGCCAGGGTGAGGGACCAGAATAAATCCGAGTATAACGATAATGAGACTGGCGATAACGAGAGCACCACCGGCAGGTTGCCGATTGTTTGTGGAGGGCATCGATGGCACCTGTCAACGACGAGTGACAATATCCTTCCGGTATCCTCAGGCGTGGAGCGTAGCGCCATGCGTACCAGAAGGCGACCCGTGCTGCCCGTACAAAAGCGGTCTGAGCGAAACTGGTTTACTTCACAGCGAGACTGAACTTGACCCACTGAGGGTCTGTGGGACAGTTAATTGAATCTCGGTGGTTCCACCAGTCGGTGTGGTAATTCGTATCGTCGCCAAGTCACCCTCTGCAAGCGAGTTACCGAAGTTGCCTATGTTAGTTCCACCGACGCTAACATCGAACGGGGCGGCTCCGATGTCGAGCGTTATCTTGAGCCGGTCGGCGCGGTCGTTCAAGACTGGCCGCGACCCGTCGCCGTCCTAGATTATCGTCGTTCCGAACGTTCCGTCGGTGACACCACCCGATTGGCTCTGATGGACCAGACTGTACGAGCCTGATGAATCGACCCATTGGATAGTCGTCTCAGACAGATCGATATTACCGGCGCCCGGCGCTCGACTCACGCTGATGTTCACGACGCCAACACGGTCTTCGCCGCTCACAGTACCGATCTGTCCGGTTGCGGAGGTTACCTGTAGCCGGTTGGTGACTTGGTCAGAGCTCTGTTGCCCTGTCTGTTCGGCGCTTGATTGAAGAAATCCGGCCGTATTGATCAGAACGCCGGCCGCGATTGCCGCAACGAGTACCATCGCAATGAAAACGATGAGCGTGCCGATACCAACCTGTCCACGAGAACCATCTGGGCCCGCGTCGTAAGCGCCTTCCATATAATATCAAACAAATAGAACCGGTATATAATGTTTCCTGCAGCATTTTCACACGTGATACTTCCGACATGCTTCGACGGGCTCGAAGTACATTCCTGGCCAGATGGTGAGCTGGTGCGCTCGGCAAGCGGCCAACTCCGGTCAACGCTCAAGGCAATGCAACAGGCTGTGTCACCGGAGTTGTTCTCATGGCCGGCCCCAACCATGACCGGTGTCTCATTTTTGTGGATGATACAGCAGAGTGGCATTTCGTTGGGTATCCGGAAACGCTTGTCAGAACTACCCCCGCGAATGAGAACAAAAATTCGATCAGCGGGTCATCACCAAGTTCACTGATCGCTCCCATGATCGAAATTCACTCCATCGTCCTCTAAACACTCGTGTTCTGGATAACCATATCTAAGAGTAATACCGGAAACTCAGACAGATAAGTGCATCATCCGCAGCTGTCATTAAATGGCTCTGCCAGCAGGATTTCAGACGGTCTGAGTATCACAACTGGAAATGTGCGAGGTGGATTAATATACACTGAGGTGGCAACGTGTGATCATGGCACAATCGATTTCAGAGTATGTCGAGTATGAGGAGCAAGACGGTGTCGGTGTCTGGTATATTGAAGATATGCCTGCAGCCGTCGAGAGCGGCGACATGGAACAAGCTGAACAACATTATGTTGAAACAGCAAGCGACCCGGAGATGCATAGCGTCGTCGTTGAAATCGGGAATGTAGAAAACGCTAACCGCGAGGTTCTCAACCACGTCAATCAGAACTGGACTGAGGTCTCCGAAGAGTCTGGCGTCAAAACGACTGCATATGTCGCTGATGGGCTGTCACGTCTAGCAATTAGCCAGAACAATGAAGCTGAGAGCGTCACAACCAAAGGATTTGAAGACTTTGACGACGCACTTGAGTGGGCTCAGGAGCAACAGCAGAAGCTCATGGACTAAGACGGTTTAGTTTTGCAGTCACCCTCCATCTGAGATCAGGTTTCACGGTGGTAAGTAGGTATCTTGTCTCGACTGACGGCAGGCACACAAGAGAGGCGTGACCTCGACAGCTGAGAAACGGGTACTCGGGAGCATCAAAGAGTCGAGCGTGTGACGATTGACGAGAAGGTCCGCCAGTGTACGAGCGATATCAGGCGGCTGAAAGCGACGGTGAGCGACGTAAGGTTGCTCTTGAGCTGGGGACTCAACGGATGCCGCCACGTCGACATCTATGTGGCGCTGGAAAACGAGTGAGAAGTCTCACGTTCTACGCTTGCTTGTACAGTGTTGTTCGGGACTAGACGCTGCTTGGTCGCCTCTTCTGGATGGGACCGTTCTCTTGTCGTAAGCTGAATCAGTCTCCGAGCGCGTCGATCCCGGGGTAGTAAACCACTCCAACCGTCTCAGTCGCGCCGATGGAGTGCGTACGCGATGCACACCAGCCCCGCGAACTGGAGTATATTGCTCACTGTCAGGAAATAATCCTGCTGCGGGAGCGAGAGGATACGGAACTGCAGTAGTATTGACCCGACGAACGTGACGGTGTACGTGATGGCGGTCAACAACAGCAGCCCAACTGCGAGATACCGCATTGATGGGTCGCCGTGGCGGTAGAAACTCTGGAGCGAACGGAAGCCGATGTAGAGCCCGACTGCGGCCGAGCCGCTGGCGAAGCCGCTGGCGATAAGCTCGATGACGCGAAAACCGTAGAGGTTCGTCTCGAATACCATCAGAAATCACTCCAGAAGCGACCGTCACGCAGGGAGAAGTGAAGGTCGGTCAACACCGCTGAGTAGACCGAGTCGTGGTGGCCGTCAGGTCGCACCCGCGTCTGTTCGTCGAGGAAGCCGACCGCCTTGAGCCGTTCCACACGCCGATACAGCGTTGACGGGGATGCCTCCGTCCGGTCGGCGAGCTCCTGTACCGTCATCGGCTCGGTACTGGTTGCGGTGAGGATAGCTCTCGCGTACTCGTCGTCAAGGAGGGCAACGACTGTCTCGAGGTCCTGTCCGTCCGTCACTGTATCCCTCGTTGTCATGTCTCGAATATAATCGTCGACGATCCGCTGCCGGTTTCGACCGGGACGTCCCCAGGAATTTGGGTGTTGCACGGGTGTCCGGACGGCTGTCGTGAACTCACCATTCATCACTGGTCGAGCAGGCTGGGCGGGAAGTATACGAGTTCGGTCCAGACGTAGTTCCTGCTGGCGGGCTCTCCGCGGACGAGTATCTGCCACCTCTCTTGACTGCTAACGTCCACTGACAGGGAGTTGCCCGGCCCGATTCGGCCGTAGCTGTCACTAAACTGGGCGTCTGCCGGCTCGGGCTCGCGCGGTCCGTCTGTCCCGTCATTCGCCCCTGCCGAGACGTCTTGCAGGTAGACAGTGAACAGGTCTGCGTCGACTGAATCACCGGCTTCGTGTGTGAGGAGCGCCGTCGAATCGCCCGGCTCCCACGCGAGCCCCCAGGTGATTATCGGTTGGTCGTAGAGGCCGATGCTGTCCATATCCCGGAAGGTATCTGGCGGCATCTTCGCGACGACGGTTGCGATGTCGCCATCAACAGTCACTTCGGCGCGGTCGGCCTCTAGCGCCTCAGGGTACTCGCTGATTCGGTCCCTGATGGACTGTTCCGACACGCCGGCACCGTCCTCGAACAGAAAGCTTCGAGTAGTATAGATCATCGACCCGCCGAATCCGACGCTTCTGGCCTCCAGAACGGCCGTGGAGCCGTCGACGGTGAAGGTTCCTGGCCTGATTCGAGTCCACGGGGGTGCCCCCACACTGTCTGTCATCCGTTCGAACTGGGATTCGGCCTCGTGCAGCCGTGTCTGACGGCCAGATTCGGCGTCGATCATCGGCCCGACGAACTGCAACGGCTCGTCGATATAGCCCGAAAAGAGTACGTAGTTGTCCCCGTGGGCGATGACCCGCTGGAGGTCGTCGCGCTCGTAGATCCTGTATCCCTCGTAGTTGTCGTACTGCTGGTATCCGGTTTCCTCCAGCGCTGCCTTGACGGTGTCCGTGTTTACCGACCCCTTCGCTACGACGCTTCCCCGGGATTCAACCGCCCACTCGAACGCGGAGAGGGCCACACCGATGTCGTCCATCCCCTGCCCACTCGAACGCGGAGAGGGCCACACCAATGTCGTCCATCCCCGGTTTGACCCCCTGTCCCCCGTAGGGGGTCCCAAGTAGGTCCGCTCCGCGGTTATCTGGTTCGAGGTACTCCAAGCTCGTTCGGACCCTGTCGAACTGGTCGCCTCGGTCCTGCGTCAGTATCCAGTCCCGGTAGTGTGGTGACCCTGTTTCGGGTTGGTCGACTGATCCGAAGCGGACCCCCTGACCGAATGACGGTAGCGTCGTACAGCCAGCTATTGAAGTACTGCTTACGGCCAGCCCTGCCAGCAACTGCCGTCGGGTACCACACGGTTGGTCGCCAGTATCCTCTGTCATACGTNAGCCGACGATATCCGATAAAAAAGAACGGCACCATAGCTGGCAGACCTGACAATCCGTCGGAATTTTTATATACCCACTGGTGCCGAGTAACTGGCTTTTCGGTCTGAACCGGTGACGCGACGGAGCGTTGATGAAACGGGAAAATGAGAGTGTCACAGACGTTCTCCTCCGGATGACGGGAGACGAGCAGGACGTCATGAAGGGGTTCGGTGCTTGGAAAGACCGCGGACTCCGCGAGGAAGTCGAAGCGACGCGAGAGGAACTTGACGAGGACTTCAGGGAACGTCAGGATAAACCGTTTGGACACTACCGCGCTCATCGACTACCTGCACGGGGACGAGGCGATAGCCGAGTATCTCGAACATAACGAGCCACTCCCGCTCTTCGTACCTACGGTGGCACTCCATGAGGTATTCGCCAGCGCGGGCCGATTGCGGGGCCGTGACGGCGTTGAATAGGCCCGCGATGACCTCGATTGGGTCAAACCACTGGAACTCTCCGCCGACGGGGCAGCTGAAGCTGCATTGGTAAGGGCCGAGCTCCGAGAGAGCGAGAATAAGATCGGTTCGATGGACACGTCGGAGCGCTCGAAGATCGTTCGTTTGAGCGACTCACCAGAGAACAGGTCTTGATCCGGTTGTAGTCAATACAGGCTTCGTTTGTATCGATTGTTTCACCCTTTCATTTCAAAAATCAATAGTGTTATCAAATATCGGTCACGTAAGTGTAACCAAGTGGACCGTATACGGCATATTCTACTCTACGATGGATAAACAGTCGTTCACACGTCGCGCTGCTCTCGGTTTTATAGCTGGAGGTGGCATGCTGCTGGTATCTGAGTCGCTTGCGTTTACACAAACCAGTGCTCGCCGCGAAAGCGACCTTGACACGGCAGCAGATGCCAACGCACTTCTCGGATTGGTCGATACATCTAGAACTGCTCAGGTCTCTGGAGAGAATGACACGGCAACCGTGTACGAAATAACCGATAACATCGGTTCGCTGTCTGAGTCAGATATCGATGTGAGTGTTGTGAAGTTGGTTACACAGGACGGGACAGAGGTTACTTCTCCACCAGTTGATGCTACCGTCCGGAACACAGGCTTCGGCCAGTTTGACGTGGACATCAGTTGTACCAACGAAACCGATGATCTCGGGGATTCATATCAAGTTGTCCTCGATTTTTCGGCGACAACGGACGACATATCGGTTACTGCGACCCGGAGAACCAGTCCCAGGTCCTACGTCGATATCAGCTGCACATTCGACTACGGCGATTCGAACAACTATCGTGATGGTAATGATGGTGACGCCCCTCAACCAACAGATCCGAGTGGGAATATCGAGAATCCCGCTGCAGTCAACGACGACGATAGTACAACTGCGGCAGCTCTCTCTTCGGGGGGGCAGGAGGACCTCAAAGTTGGATACTCACTGCCGGCGGTAGACGAGACAGCCGCTGAGTACGAGATGNTCTTCGACATAGAGCGCATTCAGATCGGCAGTGGCTCCTTTGGATTCTATCTCGTCAATGGTGCTGGCCAGCAGCTCACGACTCGACAAGTCCTTGCCACGGGGACCAACAGCTACCCCTTCACAGATTCAGAAGAGCAACAAATCGCTGCAAATAACGACAATCTCTATTTGATCCTCGACTCAGATACCAACGGGAAAGGCAATAGAGAACTCGAGATTGACTACTTCGAATTAAACTCGGTGTGACTCGTTTAGCGCGCAGTTCTACTGAGCGTTGTATTCGCCTAGTTGAGATTGATAGTATACGATTTCGGTAGTAGCGACTTGTACAACAGGCCGTGAATCGATCAGTACAGGAGTTTTATCCCACATTATAAGAGCCAACGTATAGATTAAAAAGCCAATAGGCGATTACACTCACAACTATGACACCGAAGCTCCCAGCCAGCCAGTTACCATTAACAACAAACTCACGGATACCTCCTGTAGCGCCTCTAAAGGCAAATAGGACAAGTAAAACAAGTGCTAAGCGGCGAAAATAAAAACCGAGGCCCTTTCCAGAGTCATGACTATCTGTGTTCATGTTCTGAAATTATCATCTCTATCTGAATAGTTCTTTCACTGTTCAGTTCGCAGTAGCTACCTAACGGCTGTTTCAGCGGTATCAGTGTCAAACTAATAGTATTT
>JGI12449J12846_1000267_pt1 | contig 17802 bp, 22 predicted proteins | sample 23E2SouthBayCA_FD_12846 | JGI IMG/M metagenome (IMG submission 12846) | reverse complement strand
GCGCGGAGGTCCAGCTGCCGTTCGGCGGCGTGAAGAAGTCCGGGAACGGCTACCCGAGCGCCCGCGAGGTCATCGAGGCCGTCACCGAGCGCACCGCGTGGACGCTCAACAACTCCAAGGAGATCGAGATGGCCCAAGGCCTGAGCGCGGACATCAAGACCGACGACGACTGACGCCGCACGCGCTCCTTTCCTGTTCGCGTTCCTCGTTTTCGCAAGCTACCGCTGGGTGTGCGTCGAGTGCGTCGGAGAGAGGAAGGCGGAAGGGTGGCGGTTGACTTCCCGCTGACCGCGGCCGTGGGCCGGGACACGGCCGCGTCGGCGGACGCGGAGCGGACGTGGACGCGAGGTTCTTGCCGGTTCGACGAGAAAAGCGTCGACTACCGGCACTCGTACGTAGCGCACCACGACACTTAAATTCACGTATCGCGGGTATCCGCGAGTCAGGGCCGGCGGTCGTCCAGCGCGGGGAACTCCCCGCGGACGGTGGCGACGCGCTCGGGGTCGAGGTCGGCGTAGACGATGCTCGGGTGGTCGCCCGTGCTGGCGACGGCGTTCCCCCACGGGTCGTAGACGGTCGAGCGACCGACCAGCGACGCGTCCTCGAAGTCCCCACTGCCGTTGACCGCGGCGACGTACGCGAGGTTCTCGACGGCGCGCGCCTGCGGCAGCAGCGTCCAGTGCTCGACCCGCGGGTACGGCCACGCCGACGGCACGAGCAGGAGGTCCACGCCGTCCGCGACCAGCTCGCGGTACAGCTCCGGGAAGCGGAGGTCGTAACACGTCGTGACCGCGGCCGTGAACCCCCCGAGTTCGGCGGTCGGCACGCGCTCGCCGGGCGTCAACAGCTGGGCTTCCGCGGACTCGTAGCCGAACAGGTGGTGTTTCCGGTACGCGAGCAGGCGCCGGCCGTCGCTGTCGAAGAGCACGCTCGTGTTCGCCAGCCCCTCCTCGTCGGGGCCGCCCTCGGTCTCGGCCAAGTCCTCGACGACGCTGCCCGCCAGCAGCGCGACGCCCTCCTCTGCGGCGGCCTCACGGACCGCGGTCAGCGACGGCCCCTCCAGCGGTTCGGCCGCGCGCTGGTAGGCGTCGAACGTGAAGAACCCGACGTTGAAGAGTTCGGGGAGGCAGACGAGGTCCGCGCCCTCGCGGGCGGCCTCGCGGACGGCGTCGACGGCGCGCTCGACGTTCGCGTCCACGGCCGCCCCCTCGACGGCAATCTGTGCGAGCGCGACGCGCATCTCAGGCGTCCGCCTCCAAGGCGCCCTCCAAGCCGTCGAGCTCGTCGTCGAGGTTGCGCTTGAAGAACCGCTCGACGCCCGGCACCTTCCCGTCGACGACGAACCGGTTGGTCACCCGGGAGCCGCCCTCGGCGGCCTCGACCTCGTGCTCGCCGGTCACGTCGAAGATGCGGGACTTCCCCACGAACTTCACGTACCGCGGGGCTTCGACCTCCACGTCGCGCGTCTCCACGGGAATCGTGCTGCGCACGACCGGAATCGGGAGGCGGACGTGCCACGTCGTCGTCTCGCCGTCGTGCTCGTAGCTGTCGACGACGCTGATGGCGCCCGCTCGCTTCTCGGGGTCGGCGATGAACGCCCACACGTCTTCGGGCGGGACCGACACCTCGAACGTGCGCTCGACCCGAACTGTCATACGCGGCGTTTCTTGTCCGCCAGCAAAAAGCCGCCGGTTACGCCGGCTCGACGCGCCACGTCGTCGACTTCGAGCGACTCCACTTCTCGATGTCGACGTCCTCGGTCTTCTCCGCGAGCTCGGGGAGCCGCACACCGACCTGTTTCGAGGAGAGGCCGAGGTGGTTGGCGATGTTCTTCGAGCGGAAGTACCGCTCGCCCTTCTCGACGCTCTCGCGGAGGAACTCCAGAATCCGGCGTTCCTCGTCGGTGTATTCCTCGGTCATTATCCCGGAACTACGCACTTTGTCCGTTTATCCCTTGTGCTACCCCCAGACGTGGAGGGCGGCGACGCACAGCGCCGACAGCGTGACGGCGCCGGCGAAGCCGAGTGCGGTCTGGAACTGTCCGGGCGCGACGAACGTGTACGCGGCCGCGGCGACGGCGAGCAGGCCGAGCACGAGGCCGACGCCGATACCCATGTCCGTTTCCTGCGTGGACCCAGTCGTCATGGCCGTGGGTTGCGTGTGGTGTCCCTTAACTGGTTCTACTCGGTGCGGTCGCGGGGCCGACAGACTTTCACCCGGGTAGCCCGCCGAAGCGAGCATGAACGTCCGCGCGCTGCTGTTCGGGAGCACGATACGGGTCGCCGTCACGGTCGTCGCCGGCCTCGGACTGGTCGTCGGCGCCGCGTTCCTCGGCGGCCTCGTCGGCGTCCCGAGCGTCGAGCAGGTGGACAACCGCTTCGGCGCGGTCAACGACACCCACACCGAGGTCCGCACGGACCTCGTGATTCACAACCCAAACCCCGTGGGCGTCCGGCTCGGGGACACCAGCGTCAACTACACTGTCGCCATGAACGACATCCGGATGGCCGCCGGGGACAAGCACGGCGTCGGCGTCGGCACAGGGAATTCGTCGGTGAACTTGACCACGCACCTCCGCAACGAGCGCATCCCGGCGTGGTGGGCGAGCCACGTCCGCGGCGGCGAGCGCACCGACCTCACCGTGTCCGCGACGGTCAGACCGGACTTCGTCGGGCGCTCGGCGACGTTCCAGCCGGCCGCCGAGACCATCGAAACGGACCTGCTCGGGCAGTTCAACTCCACGGCGGACCGCCCGGTGAACGCGGGAATCGCGCTCGTCGACGACCCCGTGCTGGTCGTCCAGCGCACGAACGCCTCGTGGGGGACCGTCACCGACGCCGAGACCCCCATCGACCTCGAATTCGAGGTCTACAACCCGAAAGCGGCCCCGGTCGCCGTCTCGAACGTCGGCTACGACATCTCGATGAACGGCGTGCAGGTCGGCGAGGGCGAACTCGCCGAGACCGAGTCCATCCCGCCGAAGACCGCGCGCGTCGTGGAGACGCCGACGGTCATCGACAACGACCGCCTCGACGAGTGGTGGGTGACCCACGTCCGGAACGACCAGACGACGGAGCTCCGCATCGACTTCTACGCGGAAGTCGAGCTTCCGGCCACCTCCGAGACGGTCCGCGTCCCCCTCGACGAGCTGACCTACACCCAGACCATCGAGACCGACATGTTCGGGAACAAAAACGATGCCGGCGGCAACGAGACGACCACGACGGCCGCGACCACTAGCGACGTGACGACGACCACCACCAGCGACACGACTACGGGAACAACCGACACCACTACGACGGACACCACGACGACCGGCGACGCGACGATCGACAGCGGAACGACCACTGGCGACGCGACGACGACCGACGACGGCCTGCTCGCGCGTGGCTCCCGGGCCGCCTGACTGCGGCTCTGCCAGCGGCTCTCCGTGTGGATTCGGACCCGAGCGGTGTAGCGCGTCGTCGGCGCGCTGGCGTCGTGCAACCCCTCGGCGACCGAGAGGGCCGAGTGATTAGCGCGACTGGACGGCGTCCAGCAACTGCACGGGATGGGTTGCCGGCCGGTTGAGGAGGTCATCGAGCTGTTCAAGACACGACGTGCCGCTGGCGACCACCGTGCGGTCGCGCGCGTCCGGCGCGGTGAACTGGTCGGCCAGCGACTCGCCCACGTCGACGCTGAGGTCGTAATACTCGGTCTTGTAGCCGAAGCTCCCGGCCATCCCGCAGCACTCCACGTCCGAGGTCTCCACGTCGAACCCGCGGTCTTCGAGGACCGCCTCCGTGTACGGTTCGAGGCCGAGCGTGCGCTGCTGGCAGTGGCTGTGGTAGGCGACGCGCTCGCCGTCGCCGTCGGGGAGGGCGTCGGCGTCCGCGCCGTTCTCCAGCAGGCCGTAGACGTACTCCATGACCTCGTAGCTGTCCGCGGCGAGCCGGGCGGCGTCGGCGTCGTCGAGCAGGCGCTCGTACTCGCGGTCGAACATGGCGAGGTCCGACGGCTCCACGACGACCACGTCCCGGCCCGCGTCGAGGTGGGGTTCGAGCGAGTCGTAGACGGCCTCGGCCTGCTCGCGGGCGGTCGCCACCATCCCCTGCGAGAGCGGCGCGCGCCCGCTCTCCCCGGCCGCCGGCACCGAGACGCGGACGCCCAGCGCTTCGAGCACGCGGACGGCGGCCTTCCCGCGGTCGACCTGCACGTAGTTCGTGTACGCGTCGGGGTAGAGCGCGACCTCGCGGTCGGCGTCCGCCCGCGCGACCTGCGGGCCGCGCGCGTCGAACCACTCCACGAGCGACTCCCGCCGGAACGCGGGGAGTTCGCGGCGGCGGTCCACGCCCACGAGCCGCTCCATGGCGGCACGGCCGACGCGGGACTGGGCGACCCAGTTCGACAGCGGCGCGGTCGCGGAGCCGAGCCGCGCGAGCGTCCCGAAGTTCCCGAACAGCCGCTTCTGCACGTCCACGCCGCCGGGGTCGGCGTCCGGCGTCAGGCCCTCCACGAGCCAGTCGAACTCGGCGTCCTCGCCGCGGTTGACGCGGTCGCGGACGACCGTGTTAATCCACGGGATGTCGATGCCGACCGGGCAGGCGTCCACGCACCGCGAGCAGCCCGTGCAGAGGTCGTTGAACTCCGCGGCCGCGTCGAGGCCGTGGACGCCGGCCTCCCAGCCGGTCGCGATGCCCCCGGAGTAGGTCTCGCCGCCGAACGCGTGCCCGCCGACGTGCTGGAAGTTCGCACACGAGTTCGCGCACGCCGAACACCGGATGCAGTACAGCGTCTCCCGGAGGTCGTCGTCCTCGCGCATCTCGGTGCGCCCGTTGTCCACGAGCACGAGGTGGAACTCCCGGTCGTCGCCAGGGGCGAGCGCGCCGTCCGCGAACGACGGCGAGTCAACGGGCGGCGTGAGCAGGGAGACGTAGGACGTGATGTCCTGCCCGGTGCCCGAGCGGCCGATGAGTTCGACGAACGGCCGGAGGTCCTCGACGGAGGGCACGACCTTCTCGATGCCCGCGACCGCGACGTGGGTGTCCGTCGCCTGCACGCACTTCCGGGCGTTGCCCTCGCTGGTCACCAGCGCCATCGTCCCCGTGTCCGCCGCGAGGAAGTTCGCGCCCGTCATCCCGACCTCGGCCTCCCGGATGCGCTCCCCGAGGTAGTCGCGGGCGAACCGCGTGAGGTCCGCGGCGGTGTCGAGGTCAGCGTCGGGGTCGAAGCGCGCCTCGAACAGCTCCGCGATGCCCTCCCGGGACTTGTGAATCGCGGGCGCGACGATGTGGGAGGGGGCTTCGTCGGCGACCTGCAGGACGAACTCCCCGAGGTCCGTCTCCCAGACGTCGCTGCCGTCGGTTTCGAGAGCCTCGTTGACCTCCAGCTCTTCGCTGGTCATCGACTTCGACTTCACCACGTCCCGGCCGTCGACGACCTCCCTGATGTACCGGTTGGCGTCGGCGGCGTCGTCGGCGACGTACAGCTCGCCGCCGTTGGCCTCCACGGACTCCCGCAGCGTCTCCACGAGTTCGGGCAGGCGCTCGATGGCGTCCTCCTTGACGGCGCGCGCCTCCTCCTTCAGGCCCTCGTAGTCGTCGAGGCCGGCGACGCTCTCGTAGCGGCCGTCGTTGAACCCCGTCGTGTTGGCGTAGACGCTGTCGCCCTCGTCGTCGAGGAGGCGTCGAATCTCCGCGGCCTTGCGCTGTCGGTCGGCGCTCATCGGTCCGTGAGCACCACCACGACGACGTTCGTCGGCCCGTGCACGCCCTGCACCAGCGCGCCCATGTCGGCGGTCGCGCTCGCGCCCGTCGCGATGACCGCCTCTCCGCGGCCGTCCCGGATGTCCGCGGCGATGCGCGGAATCGCGTCGGCCATGTCCGGGAGCACGTCGCTGGCGGCGACGACCGCGAGGTGCGTGTCCCCGTAGAGGCTCACCGGCTCGACGCCCTCCGGGCCGCCCTGCAGGACCACGGATCCGTACGACGCGATGCCGTAGCCCGCCGGCGTGACGCCCGTCGCCGCGTCTTCGAGGTCGTCGACGCTCGACGCCTCGCTGACCGCGTCGGGCAGCGAGACGCCCGCGAACGGGAGCGGCACGCCGACCGCCGGCTGTTCGACCACGTCGTCGAGCGCCGCGTCGAACTCCCTCGCGGTCGTCCGCACGAAGTCGACGCCGAGCTCCGACAGCGACGACTCGAACGCCGGAATCGTGTCGGTTGACATGTAGTCTCGCTGTGGGCTAACGGCGCCAAAGGGCTTTCCCCCGTTGCTGCTCGCCGGGAACCGCCGCACAGCGCCGAGACGGAAAAATGTATGCGTCGTTCATTGAGTATTTGGAACGAAAATTACATACAAAATACCGAGACGTTATTCTCCCGACAAGGAATCCCAATGCCAGACGTACTGACCCTCGCACTCGTCGGCGTCGTCCCCATCGGCGTCGCGTTCGTCCTGCTCGCCGGCCTGCGGTGGTCGGCCGCCCGCGCGATGGGCGTCGGGTGGCTGCTCGCCGCCGTCATCGGCGCGACGTACTGGGGCATGGAACCGAACTGGGTGGCCGCGTCCGCCGTCTACGGCGCGCTGCAGGCCGTCGACATCATCCTCATCGTCTTCGGCGCCATCCTCCTGATGAACTACCTCGAAGGCAGCGGCGCCATCGCCACGATACGGTGGTACTTCGGGCAGATTGAGGAGGACCGCCGCATCCAGTTGCTGCTGGTCGGCCTCGGGTTCATGACCATCATCGAGGGCGCCGCCGGCTTCGGTACGCCCGGCGCGCTCGCGGCGCCGCTGTTCATCGGGCTGGGCTTCCCGCCGCTTGCCGCCGCCGTCTTCGGGCTCTACTTCAACGCGCCGAACCCGCCGTTCGGTGCCGCCGGCACGCCCGTCATCGGCGGCACCGGCGCGGTCATCGAGCCCGCGCTCCCCGCGTCAATGGGCGTCAACGAGTTCCTCTCGATGGTGTCGGCGTGGACGGGCGTCGTCACGGGGCTCACGTTCGTCTTCTGGGGCGTCCTCGGCGTGTTCTTCATGACCTACTGGTTCGGCGACGGCGACGGCGACCGGAGCGTCCGCGGCGCGGTCCGGAGCACGCTCCCGATTGCGCCGTTCGCGCTCCTGCTGGGCGCCGTCACCGGCGGCGTCCAGTTCGCCGTCGCGTGGTTCATCGGCCCCGCGCTCCCCGACATCGCCGCCGGGTTCGCCGTGCTCGGCGTCGGCCTCGTGCTGGCGAACAACGACGTCCTCGTGCCCAGCGAGGAGTGGGAGTTCCCCGAGCGGTCGGCGTGGAGCGACACGTGGCTCGGCGGCCTCGACCTCGACGAGGTGTCCCGAGACCAGCCCTCGCGGGAGATGTCCGTGCTACTGGCGTGGACGCCGTACCTGCTGGTCGCCGTCGCGCTGCTGGTGACGCGGTGGCCGGACCTCTCGGTCGCGGGCGTCGCCGTCCTCGACTGGATTCAGAGCTTCACCGTCAGCCTCGACTCGATTCTCGGCACCGAACTCGGATACACGCTCCAGTACCTCTACCTCCCCGGGACGATGCCGTTCATCCCCGTCGCCGTCCTCACGGGCCTGCTCCACCGCATGGACCTCACGGAGATGGGGCGGGCGTGGCAGCGCTCCGTCCGGCAGGTCGCGCCCGCGGCGCTCACGCTCGTCGTCGCCGTCTCGATGACGCAGGTGATGATTCAGTCCCAGACCAACACCGCCGGCTTCCTCGGCATGATGGAGGCGCTCAGTCGCGCGCTCGCCATGGGCGCCGGCGGCCTCCTCCCCGTGGTGTCGCCGTGGGTCGGCGCAATCGGCTCGTTCATGACCGGGTCGAACACGTCCTCGAACATCCTGTTCAGCGTCCTCCAGTACGACGGCGCACAGGCGGTCGGGCTCTCGCGGACGCTCGTCGTCAGCCTCCAGAACGTCGGCGGCGGCCTCGGGAACATGGTCTCCGTGCTGAACGTCGCGGCCATCTGCGGCGTCGTCGGCATCACCGGCCGCGAGGGCGACCTCCTGCGGAAGGCGGTCGTCCCGATGGCGGTGTTCGCGGCGTTCGCGGGCGCGCTCGGGCTGTTGCTCTCCTACGTGGTCGTCCCGGGACTGTTCTGACGGCCCCGAGAAACCCCGGGGCGGCCGGTCACCGCCTCAGCTGATGGTGGTGTGACTGGACTGCTCGTTGAGCGCGAGGTTCGCCGCGATTTCGGCGTTGCGCATCGCGTACTCGGCGGTGTGCTGGAGGCTCACCAGCACCTCGCGGACCTCGATGAGGTCGTCGTTGTCCATCTCCGGGAGGTCGTCGAGGATGTCGGTCTCGCGGTCGCTGAGCTCCGCGAACAGCTCGCGCACCTCGACGGTGGCGTCGTAGTCACGCGTGACGACGGCGTTGACGGCGGCCGCGGTGATTTCGTCGACTTGGTCGGTGAACTCGCGGATGCGCCGCATCGTCGACTGGTCGACGTCGAGGGTGTGGCCCTCGCTCTCGAGGACGATTTCGGCGATGTCCTCGGCGTTGTCCGCGGTGAGTTCGAGGTTCTTGGCGACCGAGCGGTAGCCGATGAGCGGGAAGCCGTCGTCGAGGCCGACGGCGCGCGCGAGGTTCGGGTTCTGGTAGGCGGTGAAGATGAGCCGGAGCAACAGCACGAAAATCTTGTTCGCCTGCCGCTCGCGGTTGAGCGCGCGCTGGGCCATGTCGGGGCTGCCGTGCGCGAGCGCCTTCACGGCCTCCTCGCGCATCGTCGAGCCCGTGCTCTCCAGCCGTTCGAGGAGGTTGTCGAGGTCGAAGTCCTCGGGGTCGACCGAGCACCGGATGGTGATGCGCTCGGGGGTCTCCTCGACGACGCCCAGCCCCATCAGCTGGGTCTCGGCCTTGTAGACGGCGTTGATGTGCTCGGAGTCGAGGGCGTCCTCGCTCTCGACGTGGATGATGCGGCGGCCGAGGACGTACTGGCCGACGATGGCGCGCTCGACGGCGTCCGCGTCGAAGTTCTCCGCGTGAATCGTCGCCTCGGTCTCCTCGCCGTGCGCGGACTCGGGCGTGACCGTCAGCGACCCCTTCCCGCTCTCGCGGACCGTGACCTCGTCGCCCTTCTCGACGTCCTGCTTGCGCGCCCACTCGGCGGGCAGCGTCATCGCCAGCGTAGACGGGCCCAGCCGTTGGACTTTCCGGGTTTCCATACGTCCGGGACGCGCTGGAACGACCTTAAACTTACCCCTCCAACCTTATACTTGCCTTAGGGCGCGCCGGACTGCGTCCCGGATTCCGAGAGCCTTTTGCCCGCCGGGCCACTGGGGATAGGCATGGGTTTTGGTAGCTACGACGAGTCCGAACAGAAAGACCAGAGCGTCGACACCGACGACAGCGGCGCGGTCAACGTTCATCAGAACGACCACGACGGCAGCGTCGACTTCGACACCGACGCCGACAGCGACGAACTCATCGACCAGCTCCAGTCGATGAAAGACGACGACTAACCGGCTCGCTCCCGCTCCGCGGCTACACGACCTTCATCATGCGTTCCTCGAAGCGCCCAGTCCTGACCTTCCGCCAGCCGCGCAGCGACTCGTCGACGCCCTCGTCGCCGGTGTCAACGCGGAGCACACCGGTCTCGTCGAGCTTCCGCGGGGACGCCACCACGCGGACCTCGCTGTGCTCGATGACCGCGGGCGAAATCTGGTGGTTCCCGCGCCCGAACACGAACCCCTGCCCGCCGATGGGGGAGACGTAGACGACGTTCCGCTCGCCGAGCGCGTCCAGAATCTCGGCCTCGCTGCCGTCCCTGACGACGAGTTCGCCGTCCCGGTAGACATCCACCCCGAGCGGCGAGCCGTCCACGCCGAGCGCGTCCGCAACGTCGCCGAGCGTGCCGCCCGGCCCGAGCACGTACGTCACGCCGGATTCGACCTCCTCGGCGACGGCTTCGGCGAGCGCGTCCGTGCTCCCCGCGTGGACCTGCTTAGCGGACTGGAGGTCGTCGGCGACGGGCACCTCCACGACCCCCCGGAGCCGCGTGCGGACCTTGCCGCCGCGGTAGGCGTCCTCGTCGATGTCGTTGACCTCGCGGGCCTCCGTGGCCTCGAACGTCGCGGCGACCCGGCCCGCCGCCTCCGGCCGCACCGCGAACACCGACGAATAGACCTTCACGCCCGCGGGCACGCCCAGCACGGGTACGTCCGCGCCCGCCGCGTCGAGGGCGGCCGCCACGTCGGTCGCGGTGCCGTCGCCGCCCACGAACAGAATCACGTCCACGCCGCGGTCGGCGAACGCCGCCACCGCGTCGCGCGTGTCCGCCGCGGTCGTCTCCGCGCCCTCGGGCTCCCCGACCACCACCGGGTCGAAGCCCGCGTCCCGGGCCTCTTCGGCGCCCATCTCGCCGCCGTACGCCAGCAGTTCGGCGTCCGGCGCGCGCTCGCGCAGCGCCGCGAGCGCGTCACGAGCGCGGTCGGGAGCGCGCGGCTCGGCCCCGCGCTCGCGGGCCGCCGCCACTTTCCCGTCGGTCCCCTTCAAGCCGACGCGACCGCCCATCCCCGCAATCGGATTCACGACGACGCCGACAGTTCGCATACCCGCAGTACGGCGCTCCCGCCGAAAAGCCGACCGGTCTGTCGAAAGTGTCATTGTCGCTGCGCGCCCTCAGTACGGCAATGAAGACTTCTCACGCCGACACCACGGCCGCACTGCGCGAGACCGTCGGCGGTGCGCTCCGCGTCGTCGGCTTCCACGAGGGCAGCGACTGGCAAATCACGTACATGCGCGACGACGTCAGGGACGGCTACGGCGACGGCTCCATCGACGACATCGCCGACGACCTCGTGCTCGACGTGCTCTCGACGCCGCGACAGGAGTCGCTGTACGAACTCGGCGACCTGCAAGCGACCTCGCGGCTCTTCGAGGACGGCCTCGTCGTGCACGTGCCGACCGGCGACCGCTCGGGATACCTCGTCTCCCTCGACACCGGCGGCGACGCCACCGGCCGGGACATCGTCGACGTCGTCCGCGGCGCGACCGAGTGAACCAACAATTAAGACCGGGCGGCCGGAACGACCGTACATGAACTACCTGCTGGCCGCAACCGAGGGCGCGTCGCTCCCGATCAACGCCGTCGGCTGGACCGTCACGATAGTCGGGCTCCTGTTCGTGGTCGCGTGGACCGCGTACCTCTACCGCTAGACGCGTTCGCGCAGCCACGCGGCTGCCTCCCGGACCGTCCCCTCGTCCTCGTGTTGAATCTTCACGCGCACGCCGTCGCCCGGGTAGCTCCCGACGGTGACGCCGAACTCTTCCTGTAGCTCCGCGAGCACCGGCACCAGTTCGCTCTCCGGGGCGTCGACGTAGACGAACTCGACGTGGTTTCTCGTCCCCGTGAACTCCCCGGCGACGGACTCGAACATCGCCTTCATCTCGCCGGGGACGCCCGGGAACACGTACGCGTTCTCGACGACCGCGCCCGGCGCCACGCCGACCTCGTTCTCCACGAGACGCGCGCCCGCCGGCAGCCACGCCGTGCCGTCGGTCAGCTCCTCGAACTGGTAGCGGTCGTGGTCCCGGAGGTACGCGACCGCGTCGGCGTGTTCGACCATCTCGCGGTCGAACGCCGCGGCGACGCCGTCCATCGTCACGTCGTCGTGGGTCGGCCCCACGCCGCCCGTGACGACGACCGCGTCGTAGCGGTCTGCCAGCGTGCTGACTTCCGCGGCGATAGCGTCCTCGTCGTCGGGCACCACGACGACCCGGCGCACGTCCGCCCCGCGCTCGGTGAGGCGGGTGCCGAGCCACGACGCGTTCGTGTTCTCCGTGTCCCCGGCGAGAAGCTCGTCACCGACTGTGACCACCGCGACCTGCATGCTCGCCCGTAGACGGCGGACGCTGAAAAGTCACCGCCCCGCGGCTACCGCTCGTAGTCGAGGCCGGCCTCCTCGCGCTCGCGCTCCAGCCGGCGGATGCGCATCCGGTAGTAGACGACGCCGCCCAGCGCCGCCAGCGACAGCACGCCGACGAGCCCGCCGAAGATGTAGAGGTCCCGGAGGAGGTAGTATTCGGCGCTGACGGTGGCGCTGGACAGCGACGCCCAGCGCAGGTGCACGCGGTTGTCGACGACGGACTTCTCGTAGCCGTCTGGCGAGACGTCCCCGAAGACCGGGAACGAGACGCGCATCCCCGCCGGCAGCACGACCTCGTGGGAGCCCTCGAAGTCGAGGGGCGCGTTCACCGCGCGCGAGCCCGCCGACCCGGTGTACGCGAACGTCCCGTTGGCCGCCGGGAGGTCGACGACCGTGCGCTGGTCGCGGGTCGCCACGTCGATGGCGTCGGCGCCCACGACGGTGCCGTTCTCGAAGCGGAACTGCACCGCAGAAATCTGGACGGGGTTGCGACCGGCGAACCCGCTCGTGGACGCGAGGCGCACGCGCTCGGTGCCGTTCACGTCCGCGACGGTCTTGTACTGGCCGCCCGTGACGTTCAGCGTCACGTCGGCGCTCCCGTTCCAGTCGTAGGTGGCGTTCTGCGCGAGCTGCTCGTCGCTGGGCGCGGGCGCGCCGCCGAGACCGGTGCCGGCGCAGCCCGCGAGCGCGACGAGCGCGAGCACGCCCAACGCCGCCTTCCACCTGTTCATGGAACGACTGCGAGCAGCTCCGAGGGGAGGTACTCCCCGATGGCCGCGAGCAGCCCCGGCGGGTCCGTGTCCTCGCGGCAGACGATGCTCTGTTCGAGGAGGCCGAGCCGTTCGACCGTGACGATGTCGCGGGCGTGGCCGGCGCGGTTGACCGTCGCGCGCACCTCCCCGCGGGTCGCGCTGTTGACGTTCAGCCGGCCGGTGCCGCGCGTCCAGTCGTAGAGGCGGTCGCGCTCGTCGTCCGCGAGCGCGGGCGTGTCGCCGTACGTGAACCGCAGCGGGACGTGCTGGACGAGCCCGAAGCGCTCGCGAATCTGGGCGGGCGACCCGGGGCCGAGCCCGAGTTCGTCCGCGGGCACGAGCACGTCCTCGCCCGCGTCGAGGACGAACCCGTCGTCGTCCCACGATTCGAGCGTGCCGACGTACGTCTCTCCGTCCTCGAAGCCGTCCGTGATTTCGCCCCACGTCTCCGCGAGGACGTTCCGCGCGGCCACCTCGTCGGGGCCCTCCAGCGTCACGGTCGGGAAGTCGTCGTGGCGAACTCCCACGTCGAAGTCAACGTCGAGGTCGCCGACGTCGTTGTCCACCTGCGAGGTGAGGCTGTCCAGCGCGCGCTCGCGGGCGTCGCCCTCGACGTACAGCTTGGTTGCGAGGACGACCATCAGGCCCTCACGCCCAGTTCCGCGCGGAGGTTCTCGATGCGCTCGTCCATCGCCTCCACGAGGTCGGTGTTCTCCATCGCTTCCACGGGCGACCCGCACTCGGGGCACTCGAAGCCGAGGTCCATCGCCTCGGCGAACTCGAAGCGAATCGAGCACACCTCACAGAGGTAGAACTCGTTGTTCAGCTCGTACTCGCGGCGGTCGACCAGCGCCGTCAGCAGGTGGTCCATCTCCTCGCGGAGGTTCTCCGGGATGTTGTCGTACTCGAACGTCCAGAGGTACGTCAGCCACCCCGAGTCCTCGTCGCGGACGCGGCGGTAGGTCGCGAGGTCGTTCTCGTAGAGGATGAACAGCGCCCGGCGCACGTCGTTCAGTTCGAGCCCCAGCCGCTCGGCGAGCTCCTCGTCGGTCACCTCGCCGTCCGGCGGGGACACCGCCACCGGCATCCCCTTCGGACCGACCAACTCGTGGAGGTACTTCTGAACCACGGGGTCGTCGAGTAGCTCCTCAAAAGCCATTACGTGAAAACGGGGTCCGCGCCGGCATTAAGTCTTGTCACTCCCCCGGCTGACGCCGGACGGCGTCAGTCCGCGCGCGCCGCTGCGGCGCCGCTCGATTGGTCGTCGCGCCACGTGAAGTAGCTCGCCAGCGCGGGGCCGGTGACGTTGTGCCAGACGCTGAACAGCGCCGGGATGAGCGCGGCCGCGGGGTCGAACAGCGACGTGGCGAGCGCCACCGCCAGCCCGCTGTTCTGGAGGCCGACCTCGAAGGCGGTCGTGCGCACGCGGTCCTCGGACATCCCGAACAGTCGCCCGACGCCGTAGCCCGCGCCGAGCCCGATGCCGTTGTGGAGGACGACCGCCGCGAGCACGAGCGCGCCCGCGGTGAGGATGTTGTCGACGTTCGCGCCGACGACGCCCGCGACGATGGCGACGATGGCGGCCACGCTAATCACGGGGAACACGTCCACGCTCACTTCGGCCGCCTTCGGTGAGGAGCGGTCGAGAACGTACCGAATCCCGAACCCGAGCACGACCGGGATGATGACGATTTGGACGATGTTCGTGAACATCTCCATGAACGTCACGTCGATGCTCTCCCCGAGGATGAACAGCGTCCACGCCGGCATCACGATCGGCGCGGCGAGCGTCGTCACCGTCGTGATGGCGACCGACAGCGCGACGTCGCCGCGGCCGAGATACGACATCACGTTCGACGCGGTGCCGCCGGGCGCCGCGCCGACGAGCACGAGCCCGACGCCGATGGCGTCCGGCAGGTCGAACAGCAGGTACAGCGCGTACGCCGCCAGCGGCATCACGAGCCACTGCGTCACCGCGCCGATGCCGACGTCCACGGGGCGCTCGGCGAGGCGCTTGAAGTCCGCGGGCTGGAGCGTCAACCCCATCCCGAGCATGATGATGCCCAGCAGGGGGTTGACGTAGTCTAACACCGGGACGAACGGCTCGGGCGCCACGAGCGCGAGGCCCGCCGCCGCGAGCACCCAGACGACGAAATACTTGCTGGCGACCCGCGCCGCCCGCGAGATGCTGTTACTGCTACTCATACGCACACGGCGACGGTCCGGAGAAAGAAAGCTTCGCCTACTGGCAGTATTGCGGCTCCCGCGACCTCACTCCTCGTCGAGGTCCTCGACGCGCTTCCCGAGCGCCTGCGGAATCACGCGCTGGTCGGCGTCCTCGTACTCGCCTTCGAGTTCCGCGCCGTCGAAGAGGCGGTCGAGGAACACCGCCAGCCCGGCCACCTCCGAGTGGGGCTGGTTCGTGACGCCGACGTTCCAGTCGGCCTCCTCGTACACGTCGAACGGGACCTTCTCGCCGCCGACGACCACCAACACCGGCTGGCGGTCCTCACTGTGGGCGCGCCGAATCTCGTCCTCGACGTCCTGCACGCGCTCGCCGTACATCGTGAGGTGGACGACCGCGCCCCCCCAGTCGCGGATGAACGCGTTCAGTTCGTCCGTGAGTTCGACGTCGAACGGGCCGCCGAATCGCTCGGTGATGTCCGCGACCGTCTGCTCGGACTGACCGGCGTTGTCGGGGAAGACGACGCGGTCCGCGCCGAGCGCGCGCGCCGTCAGGCCGACGTGCGTGGTCATGCGGTCGTCGCGGCCCGGCCGGTGGCCGTACCGGAGCACCGCGACCTCGGGGTGTCCCTGCATGCGTCAGCGAACTCGCCGCGCCGGGGTACGCGTTTCGACTCGCGGCGTCAGTCGTCGGCGTGCGCGAGCTCGAAGGGGTACGGCGGCAGCCGCAGGTCCTCCAGCTCCGGGAGGTGTTTGACGTTGTAGACGACGCGGAGGTCTTCGGTGGTGGGGACGCCGTTGCAGGACAGCCGGATGTCGCGGGCCACCAGCTCCGGGGAGAGGATGTGGTCGGTGGGCTGGGAGAGGTCTCCCTCGACGACGACGACGGCGCAGTTCGCGCACGCGCCGCCCCGGCACGCGTACGGCCACGCGAACCCGCGGTCCTCGGCGGCCTCCAAGAGCGACTCGCCGGGCGCCACGTCGAACTCGCCGTGGTTCACGGGGTCGAGGTCGGCGGCGGCCGCGCGCTCGAAGAGGTCGTCGTCGTCCAGCGACCACCCGTAGTCGTCGAGCACGGCGTAGTTCACGTACTCGACGTGGCTTTCCTCCCACGGCCGGAAGTCCCGGTCGGGGTCGACGCCGTACTCTCGCGGCTCGTCGCCGCCGAACCCGGCCTCCGTGGCGATGTCGGAGCCGTCGTCGGCGTCCTCGCTGGTGACGTTCTCGTAGGCCGCGCGCACCAACTGGAACTCCGCCGCCGAGCCGCCTTGGTCCGGGTGGGCTTCCTTGACGCGCTCGCGGTACGCGCGCTCGATTTCCCCCTCGCTGGCGTCCTCGTCGACCCCCAGCACGTCGAAGGGAGAATCCATACCGTCCCCGAAGGGCCACACGTTCAAAAGTCTCTCCGCGGGCGCGCCGCTTGCCGGAGCCCGCTCGCGGCCATCGGAAAGCCCTTGCCGGCCCGACCGGTGTCGCCAACTATGGACCTCACAGGCAAGCGCGTGGTCGTGACGGGGGCGGCCGGCCTCGTCGGCTCCCACCTCGCCGCGGCGCTCGCGGCCGACAACGACGTGCTCGCGGTCGACAACCTCTCGAAGGGGACGCGCGACCGCGTGCCCGACGGCGTTGAATTCGCGGAAGCGGACGTGCGCGACCCCGACGACGTTGCGGACGTCATCACCGAGGACGTGGACATCGTCTTCCACTTCGCGGCGTACACGGACACCAACTACGGCGAGCCCCGCCAGCTGTTCGAGGAGAACACCGAGATGACGTACAACGTCCTCGAACGCATGCGGGCGGTCGGCGTCGACAAGCTCGCGTTCACGTCCTCCTCGACGGTGTACGGCGAGGCGCCGATGCCGACNCCGGAGGACTACGCGCCGCTGGAACCCATCTCGGTGTACGGCGCGAGCAAGCTCGCCGACGAGGGNCTGATTTCGACGTACGCGAACTCCTACGGGATTCAGTCGTGGGTGTACCGGTTCGCCAACATCGTCGGCCCGCGCCAGCGCGGCAACGTCGTCCCGGACTTCATCGAGAAGCTACTCGACGACCCGGAGACGCTGGAGATTCTCGGCGACGGCCGCCAAGAGAAGTCCTACCTCCACGTCGAGGAGTGCGTCGACGCCATGACCCACGTCGTCGAGCACGCCGCCGACGACTACAACGTCTACAACCTCGGCACGCGCACCACCACCTCGGTGAACCGCATCGCGGACATCGTCGCCGACGAGATGGGCCTCGACCCCGACTACGAGTACACGGGCGGCGACCGCGGGTGGACCGGCGACGTGCCGAAGATGCGCCTCTCCATCGAGAAGCTCGCCGCGCTCGGCTGGGAGCCCGGGCAGTCAAGCGACGAGGCGGTCCGCGAGGCCGCCCGCGGGCTCGTCGAAGAACTGCGCGCCGAACGCGACTGAACGCGGCGCCGCGGCTCGCGCCTCGCCTCGGGAACAAGCCATATGCCGGTGCGGCGACCAGTACGACCTAATGGGATACGACGCCGCTGCGTTCCTCCCCGTGGAGGAGCTCCCCGAGGGGTCGAACCTCCTCGTCGGCGGGCCGCCGCTGACGGGGAAACGCGAACTCGCGCTCTCGCTGCTCGACGACGGCTGCGAGCACGGCGACGGCGGCATCGTCGTCGGCACGCACGACAGCACGAAGTCAATCCGGAAGCGCGCGCCGCACGTCTGGGAGCAAGTGAAGAACGGCCGCGCCGGCATCGTCGACTGCGTCACCCGCCAGCGCGGCGAGTCAGTCCGCGACCAAGAGCTCGTGAAGTACGTCTCCTCGCCGGGCGACGTCACCGACATCGGCATCCGGCTGGGCGGCCTCTTCCAGCGCCTCGAACGCGACTGCGACCGCGTCCGCGTGGACATCTCCACTATCTCCACGATGCTGATGTACGCCGACGTGCGCCGCGTCTACCGGTTCCTGCACGTCTTCGCCGGCCACGTCGAGCGGCTGGACTGGCTCGGGCTCGGCGTCCTCGACACCAGCAACCGGG
>JGI12449J12846_1000235_pt1 | contig 18865 bp, 26 predicted proteins | sample 23E2SouthBayCA_FD_12846 | JGI IMG/M metagenome (IMG submission 12846) | reverse complement strand
CGGTCCCCGCCGCAAAGCCCCACTGCGACACGTCGTCCGGGCCCACAGTCGACGGATTGTAGGGGCTCGGCCGCGACTGCCGCGGCATGGACTACGTACTCGTCGGCGCTGGCGTCGGTGCCGCCGTCGTCGTGCTCGGTGCGCTGGTGCTGTGGCGGCGGCTGACCTCCGACGCCGGCGCGTCCCAGCGCGCCCACGAGGCGGCACAGGAGCGCGAACCACCGGTGGAACTCGGGGAGACCTACGAGTTCGGCGTCACCGAGTTCACCGACCACCACTCCGGCGAGCGCGTCGCCGTCGGCAAGGTCGAGGGGTTCGTGGTGTTCACGGAGGACGTTCCGGACTCGGTCTCGGAGGGCGACGTGATTCGCGCGACGGTCACGTCGTTCAACCGCGGCGAGACCTCTGCGGACGCGATTTTCGAGGGGACCGCGTGACGGCGTCGGTGACGAACGACATTAATACGGCCCTCGCGTAGGGGCAGGCAAGGTGGACTCAACGTGAACGTCAGCATCGTCGGCAGCGGCTACGTCGGCACGACCATCGCGGCGTGTTTCGCGGACCTCGGGCACTCCGTGGTGAACGTGGACATCGACGAAGACGTCGTCGACACCATCAACGACGGCCGCGCACCGATTCACGAACCCGGGCTCGAAGAGCGCATCGCCGAGCACGCTGGCGGCCGGCTGCGCGCGACGACGGACTACGACGCCGTGTGCGAGACGGACGTGACGTTCCTCGCGCTCCCGACGCCTTCCGAGGAGGACGGCCGCATCGACACGTCGATTATGGAAGCGGGCGCGGAGTCGCTGGGCGCCGCGCTCGCCGGCGCGGACGACCACGTGGTCGTCGTGAAGAGCACCGTCGTCCCCGGCACCACCGAGGACGTGGTGGCGCCCGCGCTCGAACGCGGCGGCTTCGACGACGCGACGCTCGCGATGAACCCCGAGTTCCTCCGCATGGGGTCCGCGGTTGATGACTTCCTGAACCCGGACAAGGTAGTGTACGGCGCGACCGACGACGCCGCCTTCGACGCGCTCCACGAGGTGTACGAGCCGCTCGTCGAAGCTGCCGACGGCGACCCTGCGGTCGTCGAGACGGGGCTGCGGGAGGCCGAGATGATAAAGTACGCGAACAACGGCTTCCTCGCGGCGAAGGTCAGCCTCATCAACGACATCGGGAACATCTGCAAGGAGTTCGGCGTCGACGCCTACGAGGTCGCGGACGCCATCGCCGAGGACGACCGCATCGGCGCCCGGTTCCTGCGCTCGGGCGTCGGCTGGGGCGGGAGCTGCTTCCCGAAGGACACCGCCGCAATCATCGCGGCGGCCAAGGACGCCGGCTACGACCCCGCGGTCCTCGAAGCAGCCGTCGAGGTCAACGACCGCCAGCCCGAGCGGTTGCTCTCCCTGCTCGACGACCACGCCGACGTGGCCGGCGAGCGCGTCGCCGTGCTCGGGCTCTCGTTCAAGCCCGGGACCGACGACATCCGCGGCACGCGCGCGATTCCGGTCATCGACGGCCTCCAAGCCCGCGGCGCCGACGTAGTGGCGTACGACCCCGTCGCCGCGGAGAAGATGGCAGAGAAGCGCCCCGACGTGGAGTACGCGGACAGCGCCCGCGCGGCCCTCGACGGGGCGTCCGGCGCGGTGGTCGTCACCGGCTGGGACGAGTTCGGTGCGCTCGACGACGCGTTCGACGCGATGGCCGACCCCGTTGTCGTGGACGGCCGGCGAGTCGTCGAACGCCGCGACGGCATCACCTACGAGGGGCTGACGTGGTAGGCTTCGGAGAACAGTAGCGCGCGTTACAGCCGGTCAGCGTCGACGCCGACGCCGGGGGGCGCGACGACGAGGAACTCCCGGAAGTGCATGAGCGTGCCACCGATGTCCTTAACGTCGCCGGCGAACCCGGCGGCGAGGTCGTTGAGGTCGCCGTCGACCGCGAGCAGCAGGACGTTGCCGTCGTCGACTTCGTCGAGCCACTCGCCGTCCGGCGTCGTGCCGTCGAGGACGCCGAGGACGACGCTCCCGTCGAAAGACTCCGGGACGTCGATTTCCTCCTCGGCGTTCCGAAGGTCGAGGTTGAACCCGTCAGACATGGTCGTAGCGTGGGTGCGACGGGGCAAAAACCTTCCCGACGATTTATGCTGCGGCGGCCGCGCTCCCCGCGTATGCTGGCGGGTTACCGGTGAACGGCCGGACGCACTCTGGGAGGCCGAGGAGTTCGAGCTGTTCCACCCCGGAGACCGCTAGTCGCTGGCGGCGACCCGGCGCACTTCCGCCCACTTCCCCTCGTCTTCGAGGTGGGACTGGAGCGCGTCGGCGTACTCGCCGGCGAGCTCGGTCGCTTCTGCTTCCAGCTGTTCGGTCTCGTCGTCGTCGCTGCCGAGGCCGAGGGCGTCCTTGATGCCGCCGACGACGCCGCTATTGTCGCCGCCGGACTGGCCGGGGCCGGCACCGCCGCCCATCGCCGACTGCGTGTCGACGTTCTGCATCTCCGGGAGGACGTGTTCGAGCTTCGACGTGTCAGCGACGATGCGGGCGTCCTCCGGGTCGTCGGCGTCCGCGATTTCGAACTCGACGGCAGTCATCACGAGCCCCCACTGGGAGTTCGACAGCGAGGAGCCGCGCACGCGGTCGGTGAACTGCTGGTCGACGGCCATCCGCGCGCCGACCACCAAGTCCTGCCAGTCGTTGGACATGGGCGCGGCTACGCGGCGGGCGTGCTTGTATGCTACGACGAAAAAGCGAGTAGTCGAGTCCGCGTTTAGAACGCGCCGGTCTCGCCCGTGATTTCGGCGTGGAGCCCCTCTCGGAGCGCGCTGTGGACGTGGCAGATGTCCTCGGCGCGCTCGACGACGGCGTCGAACTCGTCGTCGTCGAGGTCCGCTTCGACGAGGAGGTGGAAGCGAATCGCTTCGAGGTCGTCGTCGTCGTCGAGGTCGCCCTCGACGTCGACGTCGATTCGGCCGAGGTCGTCGAAGCCCTCCTTCTGGCCGCCGACGCGGAACGCCGGCACGAAGCAGGACGCGTAGTCGGCGAGCAGGACGCCGTTCGGTTCGGGGCCCTCCTCTTCGGTGGCGTCGACGGTGAGTTCGTAGTCGCCGACGCGCGAGCGCGTGACGTAGCCTTCCTCGGACGTACTGGTGACTTCGATTGTCATTACGTCCGTGGAGACTCGCGCCCGCGCCGTAAGCGTTGTTCTTTCGGTAGCCGTCGCGGCCACGTCCGTAGACCGAGAGCGGGCGGTCCCGTCAGTACGTCTCGGAGAGGTCGTACGTCTCGTCGCCGTCGAGGACGACGACTTCGGCGTCGCTGCCGGTGGCCTCGACCTCGCGCACGAAGTCGTCGGTGTCGATTTCGATGGGCGGGAACGTGTCGTAGTGCATCGGGAACGCCACGTCGGCGTCGAGCCAGTCGACGGCGACCGCGGCCTGCCACGGCCCCATCGTGAAGTGGTCGCCCGCGGGGACGGCGACGGCGTCGGGTTCGAGGTACGGCGCGATGACCTCCCGCATCTCCGTGTGGAGGCTGGTGTCGCCGGCGTGGTAGAACGTCTCGGACTCCTCGTCGGAGACCTGCGTGGGCTTGGTGTCGGAAATCACGTAGCCCGCGGGCATCCCGGCGGAGGTGCCGTAGCCGGTGTCGATGCCGTTGGAGTGGTCCGCGCGCACCATCGTCACGTAGGCGTCGCCGAGTTCGACGGTGCCGCCGAGGTTCATGCCCGTGGCGTCCTCGATGCCGTACTCGTCGCCGAGGTAGCCCGCCAGCTCGGGCGTGGAGACGAAGTGCGAGCCGCGGTAGCGGTCCACGTCGGCGATGTGGTCGGCGTGACCGTGCGTGAGCAGGACGTGGTCGGGGTCCACCTCCTCGGGGTCGGTGTCGGTCTTGGGGTTGTCGAAGAACGGGTCGATGAGCAGCGTCGTCCCGCCGACTTCCACGCGCCACGTCGAGTGACCGAACCAAGTGAGTTCCATAGCGTCCCCAACTACTCCCGAAGCCCACATAAAAGCTGACGGCCCGGTGGTTACTTCCGAGAGCGCGACGCGCCCTCCGGCATGGGTGCCGCCCGCGGAACCGCCGCCGCGAGCAACCGCGACGCCCTCCTCGCGCCGGCGTTCGACTAGCCGGTCAGGCTCGCGGCTTTCCCCCACCGTTAGGTGCGTCCGGGTTCCTCGTCCGGTATGAAGCAGCGACGACTCGGCTCGACCGGCTTCGACGTCAGCGAAGTCAGCCTCGGCACGTGGGAAATCGGCGCCGACTGGGGCGACGTCGGTGAACAGGAAGGCAAGGACGCGGTGCGCGCCGCGCTGGACGCGGGCGTGAACTTCCTCGACACCGCGGACGTCTACGGCGACGGCCGCAGCGAGCGCCTCATCCGCGAAGTCCTCGACGAGCGCGACGAGGAGCCCGTCGTCGCGACGAAGGCGGGCCGCCGTCTGGACCCCCACGACGCGGACCGCTACACGCACGAGAACCTCGAACGGTTCGTGGACCGCTCCCGGGAGAACCTCGGCGTGGACTCGCTGGACCTCGTGCAGCTGCACTGCCCGCCGACGGAGACGTACTACCAGCCGGAGACGTTCGACGCGCTCGCGGACCTCCGGAGCGCGGGGAAAATCGACCACTACGGCGTCAGCGTCGAGAAGGTCGAGGAGGGGATGAAGGCAATCCAGTACCCGGGCGTCGAGACCGTCCAAATCATCTTCAATCCGCTCCGCCAGCGGCCCGCCGAGCGGTTCCTCGACGCGGCCGCCCGCGAGAACGTCGGCGTCATCGTGCGCGTACCGCTGGCGTCGGGCCTGCTCACGGGCGCCATCGACGAGGACACGGAGTTCCCGGAGAACGACCACCGGAACTTCAACCGCGAGGGCGACGCCTTCGACGTAGGCGAGACGTTCGCGGGTGTCCCGCTCGAACCGGGTGTCGCCGCTGTCGACGAGCTCCGCGAGCACGTGCCCGAAAAGCTCTCGCTCCCGCAGTTCGCGCTCCGCTGGATTCTGGACTTCGACGCGGTCTCGACGGTCATTCCGGGGTCGACGTCCCCCAAGCACATCCGGAGCAACGTCGCGGCGTCGAACGCCCGGCCGCTCACCCACGAGGCCCACGGGGCGACCCGCGACGTCTACGAGAAGTACGTCGAGGAGCACGTCCACCACCGCTGGTAGCGCGGCGCGAACGACTAAGCCCCTCCATGAGAAACGTTCACATATGAGGGGCGAGCTGCCGTCACACCCGGAGGGCGACGACAGTGCGAGCACCCCGGCCGACCGCCGTCGGCCGCCGATGCGCGCGAACGTCCACGTGCTCGCGGGAGAGACGTGGTGCTCGAAGATTCCGGGCGCCGTCTCCGACGACATCACCGTCCGAACGTTCACCGACGCCGACGCCTACGACGACGCGCTCACCCCCAACGTCGCCGTCGGCCTGCTGTCCTGCGCGGAGGCCACCGAGCGCTTGACGGACAGCGTCCGCCGCACCGTCGCGGCGTCCCCGCACGCCCGCATCGGCCTGCTGGCGACCGCCGACACGAAGGACTCGGCGGTCCCCCGGGACGTGGAGTTCGTCGCGCCCGTCGACCGCGAGGCGTTCGCGGAGCGCGTCAAGCGCCTCTACGTCCGCGCGCACTACGCGGCGACGCTGGACCGCTACTACGGCGTCTCGGTGACGATTCGGAACCTCGAACTGCGCGCCGACGAGGCGGCCGTCGACGACGCGGAACTCGACCGCCTGCGGGAGGTCCGGGACCGCTCGCGGCACTACCTCCGGCAGTTCCGCGCGTACCTCGACGACGAGAGTCTGGCCGCGCTGAAGCGCCGCGGCGACCGCCTCGACGAACTCGTCGCGGACGCCCGCGACCCCCCAGACCCCGCGACGCGCGGGCTCCCGGAGTCGTGTCCGGCGTGCTCGTTCGACTGGACGACGTGGCACGGCCGCGGGCTCGGGTCCGGGTACCGGAAGCTCGGGTCGGACACGTGGCAGTGCACGAACTGCGGGGAGACGCTGGCGGACGCGACCCCCAGCGACTACCGCGTCAGCTGAGCCCGCGGCTTGCCGCACCCGGAACGCTTACGCGGCCACCCCGGGAAGCCGCGTCCATGCACTGGATGCGCTTCCGCGACCCGGCCGGCGCAGTGCGGCGCGGCGAGTACGAGGACGGCACCGTCTCCTTCGGCGACCGAACCTACGACGTAGACGACGTCGAGGTGCTCCCGCCGGCGGAGCCGTCGAAAATCGTCTGCGTCGGCCGCAACTACGCGGCCCACGCCGAGGAGCGCGGCGAGGACGTACCCGACCGCCCGCTCCTCTTCCTGAAGCCGCCGAACGCGGTCGCGGGCCACGGCGACACGGTGGCGCTCCCGGGCGACAACTACATCGAGCACGAAGCCGAGGTCGCCGTCGTCATCGGCGAGCAGGCCCGGAACGTCGACGAGGCGGACGCGATGGACGTGGTGGCGGGGTTCACAGCCGCCGACGACGTGTCGAACCGCACCGACCAGTCCGAGGAACAGAACTGGGTTCGGGGGAAGGCCTTCGACGGCGCGTGTCCGCTCGGCCCGGTGCTCGCCACGCCCGACGAAGTGCCGGAGGACGCCAGCGTGGAACTGCGCGTGAACGGGGAGACCCGCCAGTCCTCCTCGATAGAGCACTTCATCTTCTCCGTGCCCGAGCTCGTCGCCGAGATTACCGAATACATGACCCTCGAACCCGGCGACGTCATCATCACCGGGACGCCGGAGGGCGTGAACGAACTCGTGGACGGCGACAGCGTCGAGGTCGAGGTGGAGGGCGTCGGCACGCTCGCCCACGACGTCGAGCGCCGGTAGNCNGGAAGGACAACGCTGAAGATTAGGCCGGCCTAAGAGCCGGGCGAATGGAGCTGACGCGACGNGACGCGCTCGCCGCGCTCGCCGCCGTCGGTGCCGCGGGCGCGGTCGGCGCGGGCGGGCTCGCGCTCTCGCAGTCGAACGGCGACGACCAGCCCGTCAGCGACCACGAACTGGCGACGCTGGTGGCGGTCGCGGGCGTCGTCTACCCCAGCGAGGTCGAGGGCGTCGAGTCGTTCGTCCGGCGGTACAGCGTCGGCCGCTTCGCGGACCGCCCCGAGTACGCGGCGGGCGTCGCGGACACCGTCGCCGCCCTCGACGACTACACCCGCGTCTGGCACGACGCGGAATTCGCTTCTCTCGACGCCGAGACCCGCGAGGAGACGCTGTCGGGAATGGAGGTCGACATCTCCGACCCCGCGCCCGACGGCGAGGACCGCAAGCGCGTCCGCTACTACCTCGTGAACGAACTGCTGTACGCGCTGTTCTCCACGCCCACCGGCGGGAAACTTGCGGGCATCGAGANCCCGCAGGGCCNCCCCGGCGGCACGGCGAGCTACCGGCGGGGGCCGCAGTGATGGCGGACCGCCAGCCCGCCGACCGCGCGGACGTTTGCGTGGTCGGTGCCGGTCCCGCGGGCGGCATCGTCGCCGACAAACTCGCTTCGCAGGGCTACGACGTGGTCGTCCTCGAAGCCGGGCCGCGCTTCGACGACGCCGACCGCGAGCGCCGCATGGAGCGCTCGATTCGGCCCGCGCACGGCCCGGATTCGGTCTGGGAGATGGGCGTCCCGCGGGACGCGTACGCGTCGACGGGCGAGCGCCACTACCCGCTGAACGCGGCGCGCGTCAAAGGCGTCGGCGGGTCGACGCTCCACTGGCAGGGGATGGTGATGCGCCTCCACGAGCAGGACTTCAACGTCGAGAGCGAGACGGGCGTGGGCGCGGACTGGCCCATCGACTACGACGACCTGCGGCCCCAGTACGCCGCCGCCGAGGAACAGTTGGGCGTCGCGGGCGCCAGCGACAACCCGTTCGCGCCGCCCCGCGAGCGCCCGCACCCGCTGCCTGCGTTCCCGCCGAGCTACTCGGACTCGCTGTTCGCCGACGCCTGCGAGGAGGTCGGCGTCACGACGCACTCGGTGCCGAACGCACGGCTCTCGGAGGGCCGGAACGACCGGAGCGCGTGCGTCGGCTACGGCACCTGCCAGCCGGTGTGTCCCTCTGGTGCGAAGTACGACGCGACGATTCACGTCGCGCGCGCCGAACAGCGGGGGGCGCGCGTCGTCGACCGCGCGCCCGTCCAGCGCCTCGAACACGACGCCGCGGGCGAGCGCGTGACCGCCGCCGTCTATGCCACGCCGGACGGCACCGAGCACCGACAGGAGGCCCGCGAGTTCGTGCTCGCCGCCGGCGGCGTCGAGAGTCCGCGATTGCTCCTACTATCGGAGTCCGAGCAGTACCCCAACGGGCTGGCAAACTCCTCGGGGCTAGTCGGCCGGTACTTCATGGACCACCTGTTCGCGGGCGTCGGCGGCACGCTCGACGAGCCGACGCGACAGAACCACGTCGGCTTCAACACCACCGAGAGCCACCAGTTCTACGACCGCGAGGACGACTCGCGGGGCGCCATTAAGCTCGAATTCCTGAACTACGCCGGGCCGTCGCCCGTCGAGATGGCGCTCACGGGCGACGACTGGGGCGACGAGATGCTGGACCGCATCCGGGACGGCTACGGGAACCACGTCGCGGTCGGCGCGCTCGTCGAACAGCCCCCGCGAAAAGAGAATCGCGTCCGGCTCCACCCCGAGCGCACCGACGACCACGGGAATCCGGTGCCCGACGTGGTGTGGTCGCTGGACGACTACACGCGCCGCACCATCGAGCGCGCGAACGAGATTCAGCGCGAAATTTTGGAGGAACTCGGCGCGGACGTGCAGTGGACGGTCGGTCCAGAATCAACGGGGCCGGCGTTCCACCACATGGGCACGACGCGCATGGGCGACGACCCGGAGACGAGCGTCGTGAACCCCCAACTGCGGACCCACGACCTCCGGAATCTGACGATTCCGTCCTCCAGCGTCTTCCCGACCGGCGGCGCGATGAACCCCACGCTGACTATCGCCGCGCTCGCGCTGAAGGCCACCGGCCACGTCGCCGAGCGGTTGTAGTCCGCCCGGACCGCGGCCACCGTCGCCGCCTACCGCGCTCCGCTTGGACGGTCCGGTGCTCTAGCCGACGGCGACGGCCGGCTTGACGGGCGCGGCTACTCCTCGGGCAACCACGCCGGCCGCGTGACCGTCGCATTCCCCAACTCGGAGAGGTTGTACCGCGTCCGGCGCGTGAACGCGTCGTTTCCTCTCGTGACGTCGTACTCGGAAACGTATCCCGCTTCGGCGACGGTGACGTGTCCGGACGCGGTATTCGACGGGACCCGGTCAGGGTTCCTGATGCCGGTCACGTTGTACCTGACAGCCGCGTCCCCGCCGACGGTGACAGTCTCGACCGCGTTCAGTTCGAGATGGCGGAGCGGCCGTTCTAACCCCGGCTGCGTGGCGACGCCTTCAATCGTCCAGTTTTCGCCGGGCATCCGAGTCAGCTCCCCCGTTGTCCGGTCGTACTCGAAGACGCCCTCCGGGCTGTAGTAGGTGTGAACGTCGAAGCCGAGTTCCGTGTCGATGAACCGCAGCGAGCCGGTGCCGGCGTCGGTGTCGACCGTTCTGACCATCGTGCGATTCTCGCCCCCTTGGACGACCGCCAACCGACTCGTCCGGGAGACGTTTTCCACGGTCTCGTCGTGCGTCCGCATCGCAACAGTCAGATTTCGAGCGTCTGTAATCCCCGCCTGCGACCACCCCGCGGGATACGAGAAGTCCGCCACGGTTGTGTCGGAGCCACTCTGTGAATCCGCGGCGGGAAGTCCCGAACAGCCGGCCAGCAGTACGACCGCGACCAGTAGGACGGCACGGAGAGACCCCCGAGAGCAGATGACCATACCGAGAAGAACTGGCGACAGGTGAAGACGGTTGTGTCTGTTTTCACCCAGCGCCGGGTGCCGCTACTCGTCGCTGAGCCGGCCGGGGTTCCACGCGCCGTCGAAGTCCTCGTGGGTGAACGGGACCGCGTCCTCGCCGCTGTACGACGCGACGAGCTGGCCGTCGCCCTCCAAGTAATACTTGTACGTCGTCAGGCCTTCGAGGCCGACCGGGCCCCGGGCGTGAATCTTGCCCGTGGAGATGCCGACCTCCGCGCCGAGCCCGTAGCGGTAGCCGTCCGCGAACCGCGTCGAGGCGTTGTGGAAGACGCTCGCCGCGTCGATGCCGCGCATGAACACCGCGGCGGTGTCGTCGTCCTCCGTGAGGATGGACTCGGTGTGCTTCGAGCCGTGCGCGTTCACGTGGTCGACGGCGTCGTAGACGTCCTCGACGACCTTGACGGACAGTTCGAGGTCGCCGTACTCGGTGTCCCAGTCGTCCTCGGTCGCGGGGTCCACGTCCACGATTTCGCGGGTCGCCTCGTCGCCGCGGAGTTCGACGCCGGCGTCCTCGTAGCGCTCGACCATCTCCGGGAGGAAGTCCTCGGCGACGGCTTCGCTGACGAGCAGCGTCTCCACGGCGTTGCACACCGCGGGGTACTGGACCTTCGCGTCGAAGGCCACGTCCTCGGCCATGTCGAGGTCCGCGTCCTCGTCGACGTAAACGTGGCAGACGCCCTCGGTGTGGCCGAGCACGGGAATCTGGGTGTTGTCTTGGATGTAGCTGACGAACGCCGAGGAGCCACGCGGCATCACGAGATCCACTTTGTCGTCCATCTCCAGCAGCCGGTCGACGTCCTCGCGGGCCTCGACGAGCTGCGCCCAGCCTGTCGGCAGGTCCTCGGTCGCCTCGCGGATGATGTCGTAGAGCACGCGGTTGGACTCGCTGGCCTCGCTGCCGCCCTTCAGGATGACCGCGTTCCCGGACTTCAACGCGAGCGCCGCGATTTGGACGAGCGCGTCCGGGCGCGACTCGAAGACCGTGGCGACCACGCCGATGGGGACCGCGACCTTGTACAGTTCGAGGCCGTCGTCGAGTTCGCGGGCTTCGAGGGTCTCCCCGAGCGGGTCGTCCTGCTCGGCGACGGACTCGACCATCTCCGCGATGCTCTCCAGCTTCGCGTCGTCGAGCTTGAGGCGGTCAACCAGCGCCTGCGTGTACTCGCCGTCCGCGAGCAGGTCCTCGGCGGCCTCGACGTCCTCGTCGTTGGCGGCGAGAATCTCGTCCTCGTGAGCGCGAATCGCGTCCGCCATCGACTGGAGCGCGTCGTCGCGCGCCGCCTCGTCAACGTTTGCGAGGTCGAGCGCCGCGCGCTGGGCCTCGGTCACTTGGGCGTCGGTGTCGCGTTCACTCATCGCTCTCACCGGGCATAGGGACGAATAGCGTGCCGACGGGCTTGGCAGTAGCGATTTTCTCCAGCACGCCCGGCTCCGTGGACTTGGCGATGACCGCGGGGATGTCGTGCTCGGCCGCCGCCGCTGACCAGCTCTTGGACCGCGCCGTAGTTCTCCGCGACGGACTCGATGCGCTCGGCGCTCTCGTCGTGTTTCGGGTTCGCCGTGTAGACGCCGCCCACGTCGGTCAGCGTCACCAGCAGGTCCACGTCCACGCCGATGGCGACCGACGACGACAGCATGTCGTTGTCGCCGATGCGGATCTCCTCGGTGGCGACCGCGTCGTTCTCGTTGATGATGGGGACGATGCCCCACTCCAGCAGCGTCTCGACGGTGTTGCGGGTGTTCGTGAACCGCTCGGGGTTCGAGAGGTCGTGCTCGGTCAGCAGCAGCTGCGCTATCTTCTGGTCGTAGCGGTCGAAGCTCTCCGTGTAGTGGCGCATCAGGTGGCTCTGCCCCACCGTCGCCAGCGCCTGACTCTCCTCGACGGTCTCTACGTCCTCGTCCACGCGGCCCTTCCCCGCGCCGACCGCGCCCGAGGACACCAACAGCACGTCCTTCCCGCGCTCGCGGAGGTCCATGATGTCGTCGACGAGCTTGTCGAGCTTCTCGCGGTCCAGCTGGGAGTCGTCGTCGGTCAGCGAGTTCGTCCCCGCCTTCACGACGACGCGCTGGGCGTCCGCCGCTCGCTCGCGCGCCCGCTCGACGGCCTCCGTGTCCGCCGCGTTCACCTGCACCTGCTCACTCATCCTCGAACTCCTCCGCGAGTTCCCGGGAGCGCCGTTCGGCCGCCTCGACGGCCGCGCGCACGGCCTCGTCGGCGTCGCTGTCCCACAGCACGTCCATCCCCTCGATGGTCGTGCCGTTCGGCGAGCACACCGCCTCGATGAGCTCGTCCACGCTGCGCTCGTCGCGGAGCACGGTCTCGGCCGCGCCCTTGAACGTCTGCGCGGCGAGCGTCTCCGCCTGCTCGTCGGTGAGGCCGCTGGCGACGCCCGCGTCCTTCATCGCTTCGATGAGGTAGAAGGCGAACGCCGGGCCGCTCCCGTTGACTGCCGTCGCGGTGTCCATGTACTCCTCGTCCACGACGACGAACTCCCCGAGGTCGCCGAGGATTTCGCGCACCTCGTCGGTGATGCCCTCTTGGGTTGCCGCCGCGGCCATGTCCCGGGTCTCGGCGGCGAGGTTCGGCATGATGCGGACGACGTTGGCGTCCGTCTGCGCGGCGACGAACGCGCGGGGGACGCCCGCCGCGAGCGTAATCAGGGTTTGGTCGGCGCGCAGGTCGAGGTCGTCGAGCACCGCCGCGGCGACGCTGGGCTTGACCGCGAGCACGACGACGTCCGCGTCCCGCGCGGCCGCGCTGTCCGTAGTCGTCGCGTCGGCGGCGTCGGCGACGCCGTCGAGCGCGTCGGGGTCGAGGTCGATTGCCGTCACTTCGTAGCCGCCGGCGGCCGCGAGCCCACGGACGAACGCCCCGCCCATGTTCCCGCAGCCGATGACGCTGACGTGTTTCATCTTACCCCCACAGAGGGGACTGGGGGTCATACCGTCTGCGCTTCCGACAGCGCCGCGACCCGCAGGCAGGCTTTTGTCGCCGCCGCGAAAACGACGCAACGATGACAGACACCACCGACGACGACCGCTCGCTGTCCACGCTCGGCCGGGTCGCGCTCGGTCTCGGGCTCGCCGCACAGGCCAGCGAGGACTTCCGCGACGTGGAGGACACCGTCGAGTACGCCGAGTCCGCGGGCGTGCCGATGCCCGACGTGCTGGCGCCGCTGGCGTCCGCGACGATGGTGCTCGCGGGCGTCGGCATCGCGCTGTGGCGGCTCCCGCGGGCCGCGACGGCCGCCGCCGCGGGGTTCCTCACCGTGGTCACCGCGACGATGCACGACTTCTGGAACGAGGAGGGTGACGCCAGCGGCGAGCGCCTCGCGTTCTTCGGGAACGTCGCCATGCTCGGCGGCGTGCTCGTCTTCCTCCGGGCGGCGTGGCGGGACTGACCGCGCGCGCCCGGCGGGTCAGAACTGGAGGTGGGAGGTCGAACTCGGGCCGTCGCCGCCGTCGTCGTCCTGCTTGAGGCCGTCGTGGAGGTACTGCACGTCGTCGTCCGTGAGGTAGACTTGGCCGTCCTCGACGGTGATGTCCACGTCCACGAGTGTCGTGCCCGAGGCCTCGCCGTTGTCGCAGTGGCCGCTACAGGTGTCGAACATCGACCCGTGGCGCGGGCAGACGACCTCGTCGTCGCGGACGACCGCGCCGACGCCCTCGCGGTAGAGCCGCTGGGGCTCGTGCGTGCAGCGGTTCACCCACGCCTCGACGCCGTCCTCGCAGGGCACCAACAGCACTTCCTCGTCGCCGCCGTGCTCGTCCCGGACCGTGAACACCGTCCCGCCCTCCTCGTGGACGTCCGCGACGCTCGTCACGCGATAACGACTCATACGGGAACGGCCGGCGGCGACGACGTTAGTTCTCACGGTCGCGGCGGCCAACGCGGATTCGGACAGCCCACGTCCGGCCGGAAGTTTATACGCGATACCGACCTACGAGCGGGTATGAGCACCGGACGGGAGATTCGGCTCGTCGAGGAGGACGACGGCTGGTGGTCCGCCGTCGACGAGCAGACGGGCGTGGCGAGTCAGGGGGCGACCCGCGAGGAGGCGCTGGCGAACCTCGACGAGGCAGTCGCGCTCGCAGAGGACGCCCGCGAGGGCGAGTCGTCAGCCCCCGAGCCGGGCGCGCCGTGGTTCGACGCCTGAATGGGGTCTCGTGACTTCTCGGGGCGGGAAATCGTTGCCGTCCTCCAGCGGTTCGGCTACCGCCACGACCGGACTCGCGGCGACCACGCGGTTCTCAAATACACGCACCCCGAGACCGGCGAGAAGCGAACGGTCACGGTCCCGCTCCACGACCGCGTGCGTCTCGGGACGCTCCAGAGCATCGCCGAGCAGTGCGGTGCGGACGACTTCCGGGCGTGGTGTGCGTGGATAGACGAACACCGATAACGGCGAGACGAGGCCGACTTAGAACATGCCGCTGGCGAGCGCGCCGGCGTCCAGCAGGAGGAGGACGGCGACGACGGATGCGCCGTAGAGGATGGAGGAGGCGTCCTCGCTGTCTTCGAGCCTGCCGGCGGCGACTTCGGTGAGGCCGGCGAGCGCGAGCCACAGCACGAGCATCGTCAGCACGAGGTGGCCGCGGCCCGTGCCGGTGAGCGTGCCGCCGTCGGTGTAGCCGGCGAGCGTGAGCATGTAGCCGCCCGAGAGGAGGAGGACGGCGGAACTCGCGCGGGAGACGTTGCGGAGCGCGCCGACGAACGAGTCGCGGGCGCTGGCCGGGAGGCCGCCGGCGATGCCGGGGAGCGTCGCGGCGGCGAACAGCACGCTTCCCGTCCACAGGCCGGCGAACAACAAGTGTAGCGCGTACACGACTGTCTCGGTGATTGCCATGTCCGCCAGTAGTGACTGGGTCGTCGTAAAACGCCGGGGTATCGGCCGACGGCTCCGTGAAGGCAGTCTTAAGGCCCGCGCGCCACTCTGCTCGGGCATGGAACTACGGGACCTCTCCGACCACGTGGAGTACCGGGCCGGTCGGGGCATCGAGGAGGTCGCACGGGAGCTGGGACGCGACCCCGGGGAGTTCGTGAAGCTCTCCTCGAACGAGAACCCCCACGGCCCGAGTCCGAAGGCCGAGGCCGCCATCCGCGACACCGCCTCGGAGGTCCACCGCTACCCGAAGGCCGTCCACGCCGACCTCACCGCGGCGCTCGCCGAGCAGTGGGGCGTCAGCGACGAGCAGGTGTGGGTGGGCAACGGCGGCGACGGCGCGCTCGACTACCTCGCGCGGGCCGCGCTCGCGCCCGGTGACCGCGTGCTCGTGCCGACGCCCGGCTTCACGTACTACGGGATGAGCGCGCGCTTCCACCACGGGGAGGTCGCGGAGTACGACGTGCGGACCGACGACGGCTTCGCGCTCACCGCTGACAGCGTGCTGGACGCCTACGACGGCGAGCGCGTCGTCTACCTGACGAGCCCGCACAACCCCACGGGGAAGCGGTTCACGCTGGACCAAGTCGAGGCGGTCGCCGACGGGACCGACGAAGACACGCTCGTGGTCGTCGACGAGGCGTACGGGGAGTTCACCGACGCGCCCTCCGCAGTCTCGCTGCTGGACGAGCGCGACGACGTGGCCGTACTGCGGACGTTCTCGAAGGCGTACGGGCTCGCGGGCGTCCGCCTCGGGTACGCGCTCACGCCGACGGCGTGGGCGGACGCGTACGCTCGCGTGCAGACGCCGTTCGCGGCCAGCGCCATCGCGTGCCGCGCGGGCACCGCCGCGCTGGACGACGACGAGCACGTCGAGAAGACCGTCGAGAGCGTCGAGTGGGGCCGCCAGTACATGCACGACGAACTGGACGCGCGGACCTACGAGAGCCACGGGAACTTCGTGCTCGCGGACGTCGGTGACGCCACCGCCGTCGCGGAGGCCGCCAAGCGCGAGGGCGTGCTGATTCGGGACTGTTCGAGCTTCGGGCTCCCCGAGCACGTCCGCATCACCTGCGGCACCCGCGAGGAGACCGAGCGCGCGGTCGCCGTGCTCAACGAGGTGCTGGACGCGTGAGGGTCGCGGTCACCGGGACGCCCGGGACAGGGAAGACGACCGCCACCGAGCACCTCGACACGGACCTCGACATCGTCCACCTCAACGACGTGATTCAGGCCGAAGACCTCTACACTGAGGTCGACGAGGCCCGGGACAGCAAGGTCGCGGACCTCGACGCCGTCCGGGAGTGGCTGGACGGCCGCGAGGACGTGCTCGTGGAGTCGCACCTCTCGCACCTGCTCGACGCCGACCGCGTGGTCGTGCTGCGGTGCGCGCCCGGCGAGCTGGAGCGCCGCCTCCTCGACCGCGGCGAGTCCAGCGAGAAGGCCGAGGAGAACGCCGAGAGCGAGGTACTGGACGTCATCCTCTCGGAGGCGGTCCGCGACCACGGCCGGTCGAACGTCTACGAAATCGACACCACTGGCCGCGACCCGGACGCGGTCGCCGACGACGTCGCGGCGGTGCTCGCGGGCGACCGCGAGCCGTCCGCCGGCGAGGTCGACTTCACGGAGTACCTATGACGCTGGACGGGTACCGCGACCTCGCGAACCGGCTGCTGCGGCCGTGGGTCCGCGCCGCCGTCGCGGTGGGTGCGACGCCGAACTCGGTCAGCGTCGTCGCGTTCGTGTTCGCCGTCGCGGCCGCCGCCGCGTTCTACGGCGCGACCCCCCTGTTGTACGCGGTGGGCGCGCTCTGCGTCGTCGTGAACGGCTGGCTGGACCTGCTGGACGGCGCGCTCGCGCGGGAGCTCGGCACGGACTCGGTGGCGGGGGACCTCCTCGACCACGTGCTCGACCGGTACGCGGACGTGGTCGTCGTCGTCGGGCTCGCGGCTGGCATCGGCCGCTACGACCTCGGGCTCGCTGCCGTCACCGGCGTTCTGCTCACGTCCTACCTCGGGACGCAGGCGCAGGCCGTCGGCCTCGACCGCGTGTACGGCGGGCTGCTCGGGCGCGCAGACCGCCTCGCGCTCGTCGGCGTCACCGGCGGGCTCTCCGCGTTCGTCCCCGCCGTGGCGGGATTCTCGCCGGCCGCGTGGCTGCTCGCGCTGTTCGCCGTGGTCGGCCACCTCACCGCGGTCCAGCGGTTCGTCTCCGCGTGGCGCCAGCTGACCTGAGGCGCCGGCGGCGTGCCATTTAAGCGTGGGCCGCGGCTACCCGTTCGTATGGCTCAGTGCGAGATGTGTGGCAAGGAGGTCTCGTCCCCGAAGACCGTCAAAATCGAGGGGGCGGAGATCGACGTCTGCGACGACTGCGCCGACTTCGGCACGGAAGTCAAGACGGAGTCCTCCGGCACCACCAGCACGAAGTATTCGACGTCCTCATCTAGCTCGTCCTCGGGCAACTCTAGTTCCTCCTCGTCGGGCGGCTCCTCGGGCGGCCGCCGGCGCCGCGACATGTTCGACGAGATGGAGGAGCTGGCCGGCGACTACGACGACCGCATCCGGAAGGCCCGCGAGAGCGAGGGACTCAGCCAAGAGGAGCTCGCGGACGACCTCAACGAGAAGGCCAGCGTCATCCGGAAGCTCGAACGCGGCGACAGCCTCCCCAGCGACGACGTCCGCGAGAAGCTCGAACGCAAGCTCGGCATCTCGCTGACCGAGGCCGGTGGCGACGCCGACGAGGACTGGTCGTCGAGCAGCGACAGCGCGGGTCTCACGCTCGGCGACAAGGTCCGCCGGAAGGGCGACGGCAACTAAGCGCTCGTACTGGCGCGTCGGGCGGCCGCCGAAGATTCCCACCGAACCTACAGTTTTTTCGCCCCCGAGGACGGCGTTGTAGACGTGTTCGTACTCGTCAACCTGAAGGCCTACCCCTGCGACCCGGTCGCCGTCGCGGAGGCCGCCGCCGACGTCGCCGAACAGACAGACGCCACCGTCGCCGTCGCCCCGCAGCCGGCCGACCTCGCGCGGGTCGCGGAAACGGGCGCGACGACGTACGCCCAGCACGTCAGCCCCGTCGAGCACGGCAGCCACACGGGCAGCGTGCTCGCGGAGTCAGTCGCGGACAACGGCGCGGTCGGCACGCTCCTCAATCACTCCGAGCACCGCCGCAAGCTCGCGGACATCGACGGGAGCCTCGACGCCGCCGAGCGCGTCGGCCTCGACACGGTGGTGTGCGCGAACAACCCCGAGCAGGTCGCGGCCGCCGCCGCCCTCGGCCCGGACGCGGTCGCCGTCGAACCGCCGGAGCTCATCGGTACCGGGACACCGGTCTCGCAGGCCGACCCGGACATCGTCGAGGACGCCGTGGCGGCCGCTGAGGCCGTGGACCCGAGCGTGGACGTGTATTGCGGCGCGGGCATCACCACGGGTAACGACCTTGAGGCCGCCCGCGAACTGGGCGCCAGCGGCGTCCTCCTCGCCAGCGGCGTGGCGAAAGCCGACGACCCGAAGGAAGCGCTCGAAGACCTCGTCGCGCCCCTCGCGTAACGCGGAACGCTGAAGTCGGGGACGGCCGACGCGCCGGTATGGCCGCCCGCGACCTCCTGTTGTTCGGTATCGCCGTCATCCTCGCAAGCGGCTTCGTCCTCGTCCACGACCTCCTCCGGTACGGGGGCCACGGAATCGAGAGCACCACAATCGTCTACTTCGGCGTGTTCGTCGGCCTCGGTCTCGCGCTCCTCGGCACGCTGGCGTCCAGCGGCGACTGACGCGGCGAAAAAACGAGCGAGTGGGTTACGCGGTGACGACGGTGACCGGGCCGTCGGTGTCGAGGATGACCTTCTGCGTGGCGTCCCCGAAGATGGCCTTCCCAGTCGGGGAGCGCTTGCGGCCCGCGAGGAAGATGTGGTCGCAATCGTACTCGTCGGCGGCGCGCAGGGTTTTCTCGGCCTTCTTCCCGAGGTAGCCGGCGGTCTCGTACTCCACGTCGAGGTCGCCGAGAATCTCGTCGGCGAGGTCGGCGGCGAACTGCGCGGCGCCGGCCTCGGCGTCGTCGGGCGTGTAGTCGGCGGTGCTGTTCGGTATCGCCTCCATCGCTTCGCGGCGGCCGCCGTACTCGT
>JGI12449J12846_1000233_pt1 | contig 19051 bp, 22 predicted proteins | sample 23E2SouthBayCA_FD_12846 | JGI IMG/M metagenome (IMG submission 12846) | reverse complement strand
GGGGCTCGGCCGCCTCCGGCGGGCCGCCGTCGCCGCGCTCGACCTCGCGCCCGGCGACACCGTCGTCGACCTCGGCTGCGGTACGGGCGCGTCTCTCCCGCTTCTCCGCGAGCGCGTCGGCGCGACGGGCACGGTCGTCGGCGTCGATGCCTCGCCCGGGATGCTGGGTGTCGCCCGCCGCCGGGTCGCTCGTGCGGGCTGGCGGAACGTCTACCTCGTTCGTGGCGACGCCGCACGGCCACCGCTCGATGGCGTAGAGGGCGTGCTCGCGTCGTTCGTCGTCGGGCTCTTTACTGACCCCACCGCCGCGGTCGAACGGTGGGTCGACTGCCTCGCGCCGGGCGGCCGCGTCGCCGTGCTTGAGGCCGGACCGAGCGACCACGGGCTCGCCTGCGGGCTGAACCCCGTCTTCGACGCGCTCGTCGGGGCCGGCAATCCCTTCGACGGCGACGCTCCTTCGGCGACCCTCGACGCGCGCATCGAGGCCGCGCGGCGCGCGCTCGCCGCCCGCACGACCCTCACAAGCGATGTCCGCCGCGGCGCGGGGTTCGTGTCGCTGTTCGCGGGCGAGCGCGCGGACTGAAAACCGCGCGGCGCCGCGGCGACCGCGCGAAAACTCGAAGCACTTTAACGCCAGCGCGGTGACCACAGACGTATGACTGACGTAGACGTGGCCATCGTGGGCGGCGGGCCGGCGGGGTCGGCAGCCGCGTACGCGGCCGCCGACCGAGGCGCGGACGCCGTCGTCTACGAGAAGGGCGTGCCGCGGGACGACCGCGACCGCCTCGGCCCGGACTCGACGGACGCCGCGGGCTTTCTGGACTACTGGCTGGAGGTCGCGGACCTCGACTTCGCGGACATCCCCGAGGACGTCATCGAGCAGGAACTGGCGGACGCCGAGTTCATCGGCCCCGACGAGGAGGTCGTCGTCGACCGCACCGGCATCGACGCCGACTACGGCGGCTTCGGGTTCACGTTCCAGCGCGCGAAGTTCGACGACTGGCTGCGCGACCGCGCGGAGGCCGCGGGCGCCGACTACGAGGCCGGCACGAGCGTCAAGAGCGTGGATTCGGACCTCTCGGGCGGCCACGAGCACACGCTCACGCTCGGCGACGGCGAGGAGGTCACCGCCGAGTACCTCGTGCTCGCGGACGGCCCCCAGCGGCAGGTCACGATGCGCGCGCTCGACCCGCTGCTGCCCGAGGGCAAGCGCGCCAGCGAGGTGCTCAGCCCGCCGTCGGCGAACCACATCGCGTATCAGGAGTACCGGCAGTTCCCCGCGGAGCTGTTCGACGAGGACACGCTGAAGTTCTGGTGGGGCTGGATGCCCGGCGAGACCGCCTACCCGTGGGTGTTCCCGAACCGCGACGGCGTCGCCCGCGTCGGCCTCACGATGCCCATCGGCCTCGACATCGAGGACTTCGACGCCAGCGAGTGGCGGCTGCTCCGCGAGGACGACGACCGCATCCCCTCCGGGACGGAGTACCTCCGGCGGCTCCTCGAAGAGCTGTACGGCGACGAGTACGACGTCGAGGAGGACTTCCCGCTGGTCGACGGCCACGGGAAGTCCGACAGCACGGAGACGTACGCCATCTCCTCGACCCGCCCCATCGAGTCCCCGACGAAAGCCGGCATCGCGGTCGTCGGCGGCGCGATGGGCGCGACCTCGTCGTTCCACGAGGGCGGCGACCACGTCGCCCACCGCACCGGGAAGCTCGCCGGCCGGCTCGCTGCGGAGGGCAACCTCGACGAGTACAACGCCGCGTGGCACGACGCCATCGGCGACGAGATTCGGCGCAACGTGGCGATGGCGGACGTGGTCGCGGAGTTCGGCCCCGACGACTGGGACAAGACCATCCGCATCACGCGACAGATGCTCGAGTCCAGCGACAGCGGGAGCATCATCTCGAAGTCGAACGCGCGCTCGGCGGCGGGCGGCATCCGTCTGTACACGAAGTACCGGCGCGCGAAGTTCCGCTACCGGAAGCGCAACTACGCCCAGATTCGGGAGGGCGACTACTCGCTGTAGCTCGCCGCGACCGCAACTGGTTCCACGCGGGGGGTCCAACTCCTGGTATGCTCTCGGAAGGCGAACCCGCGCCCGACTTCGAGTTGCCGAATCAGGACGGCGAGCACGTGTCGCTGTCCGACCACCGCGGCCAGTACGCGGTCGTCTACTTCTACCCGCGCGCCGACACCCCCGGCTGCACCACGGAGGCGTGTAGCTTCCGGGACAACTGGGACGAGTACGCCGACCGCGGCGTCCCCGTGTTCGGCATCAGCGACGACCCCGTCGAGGACCTCAAGGACTTCGCGGAGAAGTACGACCTCCCGTTCGACCTGCTCAGCGACGAGGACGGCGCCGTGTCGTCGCCGTACGACTCCTACGGCGAGAAGAACGTCTTCGGCAACGAGGTCGAGGGCGTCTTCCGGAACACGTACGTCGTCGGGCCGGACGGCGACGTGGTGGCGGCCTTCGAGGGCGTCGACCCCGACGAGCACGCCGAGGAAGTGCTCGCGGTCATCGACGACTAACCCCAGTCGCCGCCGACGCGGTCGACGCCCTGCATCTGGGCGCCCGCGTGCTCGGTGAATACGACCTTCAGATTCTCGTCGGGGACGCCGAAGCGCTCGGCGGCTTCGGCCATCACTGCGGTAGCGAACTCGCGTCGCGTCTCCTCCTCGCGGCCGGCGCGCACGTCCGCCGAGCAGAACACCCGCGGGCCCTCGACGGCCCGCCCGAGCGAGAGGTGGCAGTCGTCGCGCACGACGACCGCGACGTACGACCGCTCGGCGTCCATCGTCTCCACGTACAGGTCGGTGACGGCCTCGCTGAAGGCGTCGGCCTCGGCGTCCGATACGGGGAAGTCGGTGTCGAACTGGAGCAGTGGCACGGCTCGCCGGAGGGGCGCTGGCTCCGAATCGCTGTCGGTGCAGGCGGCGCGCCACAAAACACTTCGGCGAGCGCGGGACGCTCGCAAATATGCCCAAACCCCGGTTGACTGCCTTCCTCGTCGGGCTCGGGTACTGAACTCCGCTCCTTCGCCGTCCCGAGCGCGGTCGAAACACAAGTCCCCGTTTGACCGTTACCGGCCCTGTTATGTCTGGACGTGCTCGGTCACGCCATGAACCGGCGGACGTACCTCGGAGCGGTCTGTACTGCCGGCGTCGCGGCGACGGCAGGCTGTGGGGCAGTTCGACGCGAAGAGACGCTCTCGGACCCGACCGTGAACGTCGACGGTCCCGGAAGGAAGACCATCGTCTTCTCCTCGGATGGCGGCGAAGTGGGCCACTTCGGCGTCGACGGGAGCGTCGAATCCGGGCGAATCGACCTCTCGACGGAGATTTGGCACCGGAGCGGGACGCGCGTCGAGTCCGTCAGGCTGCGGCTCTGGATGCCGGGCGCAGCGACCGAATCCCCCGCCAAGGTCGCTGTTGTCTCCCCCGTCGAGGGGGACAGCTCTCCGCCGCCGTCGGTGACGCTGTCCACGCCGGAGCGGAACCTCGGCACGGTCATCGAGGTCACCGACCTCGACGACCTCGCGGACGAGACCATCAGCACGCTCGCGCTCGTCGTCATCCCGCGCTCGGAAGCGGCGACGACACTCAACGTTCACGCGACTATCGACCTCTCGGGTGGCGGCCTCCCGAGCAAGACGTTCACGCTCGACGGAAGGCTCCAGTTGGCGTACCCGGAACTCACAGCTCAGTAGCGCGCCGTCACTCGCGGATTGATTTCCGCGCGAGGGAGTCGCGGTATCGAGCAGTCACTCCGCGGTTTTCACGCTGACCGAGACGCCCTCGCCGAGCGGCACGAACGCCGTCTCGAAGTCGGGGTCGTCGCGGACGCGCTCGATGTAGTCTGCGATTGCGGCGGTGTGGTCGTCCACCGGCTCGCCGCCCTCCAGTGCGGCCGTCACGCCCTCGGGCTCGACCGGGCCGGCCATCACGTTGTCCGCGACGACCACGCCGCCAGCCGCGAGCTTCCCGCGGGCATCCTCGAAGGCGTCCACGTACTGGGGCTTGTCGTGGTCGAGCAACACCACGTCGAAGGGGCCGGCGTAGCGCTCGAACGTCTCCATCGCGTCGCCGGCCTCGTAGCGGACGGTCGCGCCGTCCTGCCGGGCGAGGAACTCCCGGGCGGTGTCGAGGTTCGACTCGTCGTAGTCCGTGAGCACGACCTCGCCGTCCGCGGGGAGCGCGGTGCGGAACCACGCCGCCGAGTAGCCGAAGCCCGACCCGAATTCGAAGACGCGCTCGGCGTCCGCGAGCGTCGCGGCCACGCGGAAGAACTGGCCCACGTCCGGCCCGACGATGGGGAACCCCTGCTCGCGGCCGTACTCGGTCATCTCCTGCAGTAATGCGGGTGGCTCCGGGTTTGCGGCGCCGAGGAAGGCGGCGACGGTGTCGCTCAGGGCGTCGTTCATGGACGCGACGTGGGCGGCCGCGCCCATAGCCGTACCGGAGTCAGCGGTTCCGGCTCACGGGGAACTTCACGCGCTCGGGGTGCTCGTTGAACGCTTCGAGCACGCGGTCGTAGAGGTCGTTGCGGACGCGCTGGGCGCGCTTCGGGCTGACGAGGTAGCGCACCCGGAGTTCCACCCACGACTCGCCCTGCTTGACGTTCACGCTCGGGCGGTCTTGGACCTCCAGTTCGACCGGCGTCTCCGCGAGCTGGCGGCGGAATCGCTCGACCTCGCGGGCCATCTGCTCGCCGAGGTACTCCTCGGTGGTCTCCCGGAGCAGGGACTTCGCGAACGCGAGGTCGGTCTCGTAGGCGACCTGCACGGGGAGTTCGTTCCAGACGTAGGGGAACTCCTCGCGGCTGAAGTTCACGACGTGGCTCGTCAGCACGACGCTGTTCGGCACCGTGATGTGGCGGCCGGAAGGCTGGTTCGTGGAGACGAGTTCGCCGTTGACCTCCCACAGCGTCGTCACGAGGTAGTCCACGTCGATGACGTTGCCCTTCGAGTCGTCGATGCGCACGCGGTCCCCGACTTGGTAGGGCTGCTTGGTCATCACGTACACCCACCCGAGCAGGCTCAACAAGGGCTGCTGGAGCGCCAGCGAGACGGCGACGCCGGCGACGCCCAGCGAGACGAGCGCGGGCACCCAGCGGTCCGTGGCGACGCCCAGCACCGCGATTGCGGCGACGACGAGGAACGCCAGGCGGAGCACCGACTGCGCGCGGTGGCGGCGGCGCTTGTCCATCGTCGAGGACAGCGCCAGCGACACCGCGGCGTGGTAGGCGGCGCCGACCGCGAACGCGGTGCCGAACACGGCGAACACGCGCTCGACGACGACCGCCACGGGGTAGCCCGCGACGGTCGCCGGGCCGACGAGCTCGGGCGCCCCCGCCGAGAGCACGCCGCACGCGAGCGCCGCGAGAACCAGACCTGTCGCGCGTCGAATCACGCCGGACGGACGGCCCGCCCGCTGAAAGAACTACCGTCCGCTACGCGTCCGTCCACTTGATAGAACAACCGCGGGAGGGCCGCCACTCTTTCTCGACGCGCTCGCCCGCGAGCACGCTGTCGATGGCGTCGCGGGCGTCGCCGCCGGGCCGCGTCGGCTCGTCGTCGGGGTTCAGGGCGTCGTCGAGGCGGCCGTTGTAGACGACCTCGAAGCCGTCGCCGGTGTTCCGCAGGAGGAACGGGTCCGGGGTGCAGACCGCGCCGTACGCGCGAGCCACGTCCTGTGTTTCGTCGCGGAGGTAGGCGTCGTACTGAATCGTGCCGTCCTCGACGAGTTCCCGCATCCGCTCGAAGGAGTCGTCGGGGTACTCGTCGGCGTCGTTCGGGTTGATGCCGACGACGGCGGCGTCGTCGTAGTCCGCCGCGATGTCGTTGAGCACGCCGAACTTCGCCTTCGCGTACGGGCAGTGGTTGCACGTGAACACCACCAGCACCGCGTCGTACGCCGCGAAGTCGGACAGTTCGTGCGTCTCGCCGTCGGTCGCCGGAAGCTTGAAGTCGGGCGCGGGGTCGCCGGCGTCGAGGTCCGTCTCGGATTCCATCTCGACCATACTAGAGACACTCGCGCGAGCGGCAAAGTAGGTCGGGTCGCGGCACTCACGCGAGCACGTAGCCGTCCGCGGTCTCCCTGAGCACGCCCTCGTGGACGAGGTGGTCGAGGTGCGCGTACGCCTCGCCGGGCCCGTGGAGGACGTGGATGTCCGACAGCGAGCCGAACAGTTCCGCGCTGACCGCCCACGCGGTCGCCGGTGCGAGGTCCGCGACGGCTTCGCGGACGCGGGCGGTGCGCTCCTCGTGGTGGACGGCGATGTCGCGGGCGCGCTCGCTCGGCGCGAAAATCGGGCCGCGGTGGCCGGGCCACGCGCGGTCCAAGTCGAGGGACTGCACGCGCTCCAGACTCTCGAGGTACCGGGCGAGCGGGCGCTCGACGCGAACGTCCGCGCCGCCGACGTTCGGCGTGTACTTCGGGAGTATCGCGTCCCCAACGAAGGCCTCGCGGCGCCCCTCGCGCTCGACGACGTACGCGGCGAGGCCCGCGGCGTGTCCGGGGAGGTGAACGACCTCCGCCCCGTAGGGGCCCAGCGCCACAGTGTCGCCGTCCGCGAGTTCCGTCACGTCGGCGGTCCCGCCGGCGAGGTCGTAGTGCTCGCCGAGGAACGACAGCAGGTCCTCGCGCTCGGCGTCGGGGAGTCCCCAGTCGCGGAGCGCGGCCGCTTGGGTGTCCCGGAGGTCCTCGCGTGCGCTCCCGCGGTCCGCGACGAGCGCGGCGTCAGCCTCGTGGACGAAGACGGCGGCGTCGCTCTCGGCCTGAATCGCGCCCGCGAGCCCGGCGTGGTCGTAGTGCCAGTGCGTGAGCAGCACGCGGTCCACGTCCGCGAACGCGACGCCGACCGCGTCGAGTTCGGCCCGCAGTTCGGCCTCGACGGCGGGCGTCGCGACCCCCGTGTCCACGAGCGTCGTCGGCGCGCCCGCGTCGCCGTCCCCGAGCACGTAGACGCTGTTGTCGCCCTCGAAGGCGGCGTTCGACAACTGGATGTTGTGCACGCTCCCGGCTACGCGACTGCCTGACAAAGAGCTACCTGACGCGGTACGGCTCGGCGCCGACGAGGAACCGCCCGAGGTCGGCCTCCCGGTGGTAGTCGGTCTCCCGGAGGTCGCGGAGCGCGTCCACGTACGCGGCCTCCTCGGCGTCAGTCCACTCGTCGGGGTCGAGCGCAGGCACGACCAGCCACCCGCTCCCGTGGAGTTCCTCGCCGTGCACGTCCGCGAGCTCGACCTCGTCGGCGACGATGGCCGTGTACGTTTCGAGGACGTGGCGGGTCGCGCGCTCCCCGACCGGCAGCAGGACGTGCGCGGTGATGGCGCGCAGCTCCGCGTCGAAGAACGGCTCCATCTCGGTGTAGTCGCGCTCGGTAGGGTCGCCGTCGGGGACGCAGGCGTGGAGATAGGAGAGGAAGAGGTCCACCGGCTCGCCGTCGTCGTCGTCGAGCAGGCCCGCGGCCGTCAGCGCGCGTCGGAGACGCTCCGCGCCGGGCGTCCCCGTGAACGGCACGCCCTCGTCGGCGCCGCCGTGGACGCCCGGGTGGTCGCCGACGACGTGGAAGTCCGCGTTCGCGTCGCCGTACCCCGGGACGAACGACTCGCAGGGCGGCTGCATGCCGAACGGGTTGCTCGTGCGGTCCGTGACGTTCTGCACGCCGCGCCGTAGGCGACACCCGGACTTAAGCACCGCGAGACTGGCCGTCGTTGCCGGCCCCGGCCCCGTCGAGGCCCTCCCACAGACATTTGTCGGGCGCGGCCGACGCTCCCGCCATGACAGCCGTCTGGGTGCTCGGCGACCAGCTCTCCCGCGAGCGCGGCCCGCTCGCGGACGACCCCGACCGCGCGCTGTTCGTGGAAGCCAGCGAGTTCGCGCGGCGGCGGCGCTACCACCCCCAGAAGCTCGCGCTCGTGTTCGCCGCGATGCGGAACCTCGCCGACGACCTGCGCGCGGCCGGCGTCGAGGTCGTCTACGAGCGCGCGGACACGTTCGCCGAGGGCCTCGACGCGTACTTCGACGCCCACCCCGGCGACGAACTCCTCGTCCAGCGGCCCGCGACCCACGGCGCCGCCGACCGCCTCCGCGACCTCGTGGAGGCGCGCGGCGGCAGCCTGCGCGTCGTCCGCAACGAGCAGTTCATCTGCTCGCCCGCCGAGTTCGACGAGTGGGCGGCCGACCGCGACGGCGACGCGTACAGCCACGAGGCGTTCTACCGCTGGATGCGCCGCGAGACTGGCTACCTGATGGCCGACGGCGAACCCGAGGGCGGCGAGTGGAACTACGACGACCAGAACCGCGAGACGCCGCCCGCCGACTACGAGAGCCCGCCGCTGCCCGAGTTCTCATACGGCGAGCACGTCCCCGCCGTCCGCGAGTGGGTCGCCGACGAGTTCGACACGTGGGGCGACCCCGAGGGGTTCGACTGGCCGGTGACCCGCGAGCACGCCGAGCGCGCGCTCGCGGACTTCCTCGACCGCCGGCTCGCCGACTTCGGCCCCTACGAGGACGCGATGCTCGACGCCGACTGGCACCTCGACCACAGCCTGCTGTCGGCGGCGCTGAACGTCGGCCTGCTCGGGCCGCGCGAGGTCGTCGAGGCCGCAATCTTGGCGTACCGCGAGCGCGACGACGTCCCGCTGAACTCCGTCGAGGGGTTCGTCCGCCAAATCGTCGGCTGGCGGGAGTTCGTGCGCCACGTCTACCGCCGCGAGATGCCCGACCTCGCGGCCGCGAACCAGCTCGACCAGCATCGGGAGCTGCCGCCGCTGTACTGGGACCCAGACGCCACCGACATGGCGTGCCTGCGGGCCGCCGTCGGGCGCGTGTACGACCGCGGCTACACCCACCACATCGAGCGTCTGATGGTGCTGTCGAACTTCGCGCTCCTCTACGGCGCCAGCCCGCAGGCGCTCAACGAGTGGTTCTACGGCGGGTTCGCGGACGCCTACCACTGGGTCGTCACGCCGAACGTTGTCGGCATGGGGTCGTTCGGCACCGACGCGTTCACCACGAAGCCGTACGCCGCGTCCGCGAACTACGTCGACCGCATGAGCGACTTCTGCGCGGGCTGCCCGTACGACCCCGACAGCGCGACCGGCGCCGACGCCTGCCCGTTCAACAGCCTCTACTGGGACTTCCTCGCCGCCTACGAGGACGCCCTCCGCGCGAACCACCGGATGGGCCTCGTCTACAGCCACCTCGACGACAAGCGCGACGCCGGCGACCTCACCGCGATTCGAGAGCGCGCCAGCGACGTGCGCTCACGGGCCGACGCTGGGGAACTCTGAGTCACCCCGGCTCGCCGCGCGTTTCGCTTACGTGAACGTAACGGGCTATCGTTAGGTAGCCTTAACTGCCGGTCGGCCCTACCGGCTGGCATGAGCGACAACGAGCAGTTGCCCGCGTGGTGTCCCGGGGACGGCTGGTGTTCGATTACCGCGACAGCGTCTCTCGTCGGGAAGAAGTGGCACCCCGTCATCATCCACCGGCTGCTCACTCGCGGCCCGCTGGGCTTCAACGCCCTCCAAGACGAGGTCGACGGCATCTCCAGCAAGGTGCTCTCCGAGAGCCTCGACGACCTCGAAGAGAAGCAGGTCGTCGACCGCACCATCGTCAGCGAGAAGCCCGTCCGCGTCGAGTACGCGCTCACGGAGCTCGGCGAGTCGCTGGAGCCGGTCGTCACCGCGCTCGAAGACTGGGGAGAGGAACACCTCCAACCCGTGGACGAAGAGGCGGCGTCGGTCGTCTGACGCGAACGGAGAACAGGAGTCGGAACGCGACGACCGGCGGGACCGCTAGTCGAGGACGGCTTCGGCTTCGGCTTCCGCCTCGGGCTCCTCGGCCTCCTCGCTCTCGTCGAGGGAGAGCCGGTAGAGGTTCTGGCGGGCGTCCGGGATGTAGATGTCCTTCTCGACGACGTCGGCGTCCTGCAGGCGGTCGAGGGCGTCCCGGACCGTTCGCTGGGACAGCCGGGAGTTCTCGACGATCTGCTTCTGGGTGAGACCGCCGTTGTACTCCAATACTTTCAGCACGAGCTTCGCACTCGGGGGGAGGTCCTGAACGAGTTCGTCGGTCGTCGTCATCTATTGTTACCGTGGGCCGCCACCCCCTTTAGCGCTCGGTAACGGACGTGTGAGCCAGTTACCGAGAGGTAACCGCCCCGCGGCGGGGCGGCGGTCCGTCGGCTCCAAGCAGGGGGCGACGGCGAAAAGGACCGGTGGGAACGCGCTACACGGTGTCCGCTTCCACGTCCTCCGTGTACGTGTGCTTCCACCGCAGGATGTCCTCGATGGCGTCGCGGCCGGCGTCGGTGATGCGGTAGTAGTTCGTGCGGGAGTCGCGTTCCCCCTTCTCGACGAGGCCGCGCTCGGCCAGCGAGTCGAGATTCTGGTAGACGCGAGCGTGCAACACCTCCGACCCGTAGTACGATTCGAGCTCCGACTGAATCTCCATGCCCTTCGGGTCGTCGAGCCCGCAGAGCACGCAGAGGATGTCGCGCTGGAACCCCGTCGTCTCGTCTCGCTGTCCCATACGCGCACCAACTCCTCGTAAAATTATAACTATTTCGCCGCTAATGTAACTCTCGCTCAGGCGGGCGTCGTCTCGTAGCCCGCGAACTCCACGGCCTCCACCAGCGACTCGGTGTCGGCGTCCCCCTCGACGGACGCCACGCCGTCCTCGTAGTCCGCGGACGCCTCATCGACCCCGTTCACGCCGGACAGCGCGTTCTCCACGATGTCCTCGCAGCCCTCGCAGCCCATGCCTTCGACGGTGAGCGTCGTCGTCATGTCGACCGGAGGTACGCGGCCCGCCGGCTAGGGTTTTTCGGCTCTCGGTGACCCGGCCGGGGTCCCTCCCTCGATTACCGCCCGAACAGGCGATAATCTTCGTCCGGCGTGTACCGCCGTGAGACGCAAAGCGTCTCACGAGGTATTCCCTTCCTCGACTACCGGCCGAACAACCGGTAGTCTTCGTCCGGCGTGTACCGCCGGAACAGGAGGCTGTTCGTGAGCACGCTGACGCTGGAGACCGCCATCGCGGCGGCCGCCAGCACCGGCTGGAGCAGGCCCAGCGACGCCAGCGGAATCATCGCGGTGTTGTACCCCAGCGCCCAGAAGAGGTTCTGCTTGATCTTCGAGAGCGTCCCCTCGCTGACGCGGATGGCCTTCACCACGTCGTAGGGGTCGTCGCGCATCAGCGTCACGTCCGCCGCCTCGATGGCGACGTCCGTGCCGGAGCCGATGGCGACGCCGACGTACGCGGTGGCGAGCGCCGGCGCGTCGTTGACGCCGTCGCCGACCATCATCGCCCGCGTGCCGTCCGCCTGAATGTCGTCGACGGCGTCGGCCTTCTCGTCGGGGAGCACGCTCGCGCGGACGTTCTCGGGGTCGACGCCGACCTGCTCGGCGACCGCGCGCGCGGTGCGCTCGTTGTCCCCCGTAATCACGTGCACGTCGACGCCGCGCTCGCGGAGCTCCGAGACCGCGCGCGCCGAACTCTCCTTGACCGTGTCGGCGTCCGCGACGACGCCGGTGACGCGGCCGTCGACGGCGACCAGCATCGCGGTCTTCCCCTCGCGTTCGAGGCGCTCCATCTCGGCCTCAACGGGCCCGGTGTCGACGCCCGCGTCTTCGAGGAGTTTGCGGTTGCCGACCAGCACCTCGCGGCCGTCCACGGTCGCCTTCACACCCTGCCCGGGGACGTTCTCGAAGTCCTCGGCATCACCGACGTCGACGCCGCGTTCGCGGGCGCCCTCGACGATGGCCTGCCCGAGCGGGTGTTCGCTGCCGGACTCGGCAGCCGCGGCCATCCGCAGGACGAACGACTCGTCGGCCGCGTCGTCCATCTCGGGCGCCGCCAGCTCGCCGCCGTCCGGGGCCGCGGCGTCGTCGACGGCCACCACGTCGGTCAGCTCCATCTCGCCGGTGGTGAGCGTGCCCGTCTTGTCGAAGACGACGGTGTCCACGTCGCGGACGCGTTCGAGCACGTCGCCGCCCTTGAACAGGACGCCGTTGCGCGCGCCGATGCTCGTGCCGACCATCGTCGCCGCGGGCGTCGCCAGCCCGAGCGCGCAGGGGCACGCGATGAGCACCGCGGACGCGAACACGACGACGCTGAACTCGAAGACGCCGACCGCCGCGGGGCCGCCGACGACCACGCCCCACAGCGGCAGCGCCTCGATGAACCCGGCGAGGGCTTCGGGGAACGCGTACCAGACGACCGCCCAGAGGATAGCGTTGCCGATGACCGCGGGCACGAAGTACGCGGAGATGCGGTCGGCGAGGTTCTGAATCTCGGGCTGGCGGGACTGGGCCTCCTTGACCGTCTGGACGATCTGCTGGATGGCCGTGTCCTCGCCGACCTTCGTCGCCTCCACGACGAGCACGCCGTTCTCGTTGACCGTCGAGCCCACCACCTCGTCGCCGGGCTCCTTCGAGACGGGCACGGACTCCCCCGTGACCATCGACTCGTCGACCGCGGACTCGCCGTCCACGACCACGCCGTCCGTCGGAACCTTCTCGCCGGGCCGGACCTTCATGCGGTCGCCGACCGTGACTTCCGACAGCGGGACTTCCTCCTCGCTGCCGTCTTCGCGCACGACGGTGGCGGTGTCGGCCTCCATCTCCAGCAGCTTCCGGAGGGCGTCGCTGGCTTGGCTCTTCGAGCGCGCTTCGAGGTAGTTCCCGAGCGTGATGAACACGAGAATGAGCGCGGACGTGTCGAAGTAGAGGCCGGCGCCCGGGAGAATACCGAGCAGGGAGACGATGGAGTAGACGTACGCGGTCGTGGAGCCGAGCGCGATGAGCACGTCCATATTCGCGGTCCGGTTCCGCACGACCGCCTTGTAGGAGTTCACCAAGAACTCGCGGCCGAGCACGGCGTAGACGGGCGTCGCCAGCAGGAACTCCACCCAGCCGAACGCCACGCCGAAGACGGTCTCCGGGAGGACGCCGCCGCCGAGCAGGTGCGCCTCCACGGCGAAGAACAGCAGGGGCGCGGACAGCAGCGCGCCGAACAGCGTGAGGTTGCGCTGGTGGCGGGTCTCCGCGTCGCGCGCCCGGTCGGCGGCGCTCCGGCCGTCGCCGTCCTCCTCGCTGTCGTCCTCGCGGATGGGCGAGTAGCCGGCGTCCTCGACGGCGTCGTAGACCGACTCGAAGTCCACGGCCGCGGGGTCGTAGCGGACGTTCACCTCGTCGGTGGCGTAGTTCGCGTCCACCGAGACGACGCCCGGGAGGTCGCCGACCGCGTCCTCGATGGTCGTCGCGCAGTTCGCACACGACATGTCCGTCACGGTAATCGTCCGGTCGTCGTCGACGGGGTCGTAGCCGGCGTCCTCGATCGCCGCGTAAATCTCGCCCAGCGACACCGCCTCGGAGTCGTACTCGACGGTGCCGCCGTCGGTGGCGAAGTTCACGTCGGCGTCGCGGACGCCGTCGAGGGCGGTGACCGCGCCGGCCACGGTGGACGCGCAGTTCGCGCACGTCATCCCCGAGACGTCGATGTGGACTGTGCGTGCTGTCATCGTGTACTAGTAGGTCCTACCCGTTAAAGCGAATTGTCCCTTCGAACGTTCGACTGTCGAGGGGTCGGACTTTCGAACGTTAAGCGCGCGGCGCTCAGTGGGCGGGCGCGTAGCTGTCGGAGACGACGTTGAGCACGAACACGCCGGTCAGCAGGAGCGCGATGCCGAGGAGCGCGGCGGCGTCGACGCGCTCGTCGAAGAACACGGCGCCCGCGCCGACGGCGCCGACGATGCCGACGGCGGACCACGTCGCGTACACCAGTCCCACGGGCAGCGTCTCCAGCGTGCGCCCGAGGAAGTAGAACGAGCAGAGGTAGCCGACGACGACGGCGCCCGACACGACGGGGTTCGAGAAGCCCTCGGAGAACTTCAGTGCCGTCGTCCCGGCGATTTCGGCGGCGATGGCGGCCGCGAGGTAGACGTACGGTCGCATACGCTCCGAGAGGCAGTCGGCGGAAATAACGGTTCGCTCGGACTGCACGCGGCGAGAACGCTCAGAAGTGGAGGACGGCGAACGCCGCGGCGAGGCCGACGAGCGCGACGAGGTTCAGGCCGACCGACTGCTTGTGGTAGCGCGCGAACGCGTCCGAGCCGGCGGCGTCCATCTTCGGAATCAGGCGGTAGCGCGCGTAGAGGTTCGCGACGAACGCCGCGAAGACGCCGAGGTCCGCGACCACCGGCGGCTCCGGGACGGCCGCGACGAACGGCGCCACCGCCCACACGAGGAGCGCGACTGCGCCCATCCCGAGCCCGAACGAGTAGTACCGCGGGAAGACGACGTTCACCGCGTCGCCCGCGCGCTCCTCGCCGAGCTCGTCGAACAGCGCGGGCGCAGCGACGAACGAGAAGAAGACGATGCTCCCGAGCCACATCCCCAGCGCGGCGTGCACGAGGAGGTCGGCGATGCCCATACGTGAGGGTGGTCGGCCAGTCCCCTCAACGTTCGGGATTTAAGTCTCGGCCGGGGGTACGACTGAGCAATGTCGAGACAGGGCCGCCGCGTGCTCGCGTACGCCGGCCTCCTCGCCGCGGTCGCGGCGACGTACACCGTCGCGTTCAAGCACGGGATGGCGTTCTTCGAGGGGGAGGAACTCACCTACGTCCAAGCCCTCCAGTTCGTCGCGCAGACGTTCACCACCACGGGGTACGGCGAGTTCGCGCCGTGGTCGTCGACGGTGATGCTGCTGGTGGTAATCCTGATGCAGGTCAGCGGCGTCTTCCTCATCTTCCTGACGCTGCCGCTGTTCGTCGTGCCGTGGATAGAGGACCGCTTGGAGGTCGAGCCGCTGCGGAGCGTCGACCTCGAAGGCCACGTCGTCATCTGCGGGTTCGGGGCGCGCGACGAGACCCTCGCCGCGGAACTGGACGCGCAGGGCGTCGAGTACGTCGTCCTCACCGACGACCGCGACGCCGCGCTGTCGCTGTACGAGGACGGCTGGCCCGCCGTCCACGGCGACCCGGAGACCGAGCGCGGCCTCGAACGCGTGAACGTCGCGGACGCCCGGACGGTCGTCCTCGACGAGAGCGACGAGCGCAACGCCACCATCGCGCTCACGGTGACAGACCTCGCGCCCGACGTGCAGACCGTCTGCTTCGTCGAGGATCCGTCGCTGGCGGAGTACCTCCGGTACGCGGGCGCGGACCGCGTGCTCGGGCCCCGCGAGATTCTCGGCCGGAGCCTCGCGCGCAACGTCACCACCACCGTCACGTCGCGGCTCGGGGACGCCGTCGAAATCGGCGACGACTTCGAAATCGTGGAGATGCCCGTCCAGTACGGCAGCGACCTCGACGGCGCCACGCTCGGCGACACCGACCTCCTCGAACCCGGCGGCGTGAACGCGGTCGGCGCGTGGTTCGCCGGCGAGTTCGCCGGCTCGCTCGCCCACGACCGGGAGCTCACCCGCAACACCGTCCTGCTGGTCGCCGGCCGCGAGCGCGACCTCGAAGCCTTCGAGACGCGCACGCTCGCGGCCGACGAGCAGGGCGACGAGCACGTCGTCGTCGCCGGCTACGGCGAGGTCGGGTCGGCCGTCCGGGAGGTGCTCGACGAGGCCGACGTGAACACGACCGTCGTGGACATCGCGGACCGCCCCGGCGTGGACGTCGTCGGCGACGCCACGGAGGGCGGGACACTGCGCAGCGCGGGCATCGAGGACGCGACCGCGCTCGTGCTCGCGCTCGGCGACGACACCTCGACCGTCTTCGCCACGCTGGTCGCCCGCGAGGAGAGCGAGCGCGTGGAGATTCTGTGCCGCGCGAACGACACCGAGAGCGCGCGCAAGCTCTACTCCGCGGGCGCCGACTACGTGCTGTCGCTGGCGACCGTCGCCGGCCGGATGCTCGCCCAGACCATCCTCGACGAGGACGTGATGGCCCTCGACAAGCAGATTGACGTGGTGCGCACCGAAGCGCCGTCGCTGGTCGGGCAGACGCTCGCGGGCGCCGACGTGCGCGCCCGCACCGGCTGCACGGTGGTCGCGGTCCAGCGGGACGGCGACGTGGTCTCCCAGCCCGACGCCGACTTCCGGATTCGAGAGGGGGACGCGCTGGTGGTCGTCGGCGCGGACGCCGACGTGGCGCGCTTCAACGAGGTCGCCGGCGTCCACGCCGGGCCGCCGTGACTACGCCAGACGAATACTGGGGTTGACACGTCCGCGGCGAGCGCGCGACAGTCGCCGTCGCCGGCTCGTCGCCGCGCAACGGCGCTCCACCGCCCGAACTCGGAACAGGAACCGCCATCCCGCACATACTTATGTGCCTCCGTCCAACTATTCGCAAGCGGAACGCGCCGAAGCGGTGTCGGTTTCGCCCGTACAAATGACGTACAACGTCGACGGGGTGCTCCCCACCGGGCTGGTCTCGGGGTTCGACGACGGCACGAACCTCCTGCTGAGCGGCCCGGCGATGTCCGGCAAGCGCGACCTCCTCTTGTCGCTGCTGGCGCGCGGTGAGGCCGACGGCGACGGCGCCGTCATCGTCACCGCCCGCGACCCGGCCGACGAGGTGGCCGCGGAGTACGCCGACGTGGTCGACGCGGAGCCGCAGTTCCTCCGCATCATCGACTGCGTGAGCGCGCAGAGCGGCGGCGCTACGAACGGCGACAACGCCCACTACGTCTCCTCGCCCGGCGACCTCACGGGGATGGGCATCGAGTTCTCGGAGGTCGCGCGCGGCGCCCGCGACGCCGGCGTCGACCGGCTCCGCGTCGGCTTCGACTCGCTGTCCCCACTGTTGATGTACGTCGACCTCCAGCGGCTCTTCCGATTCCTCCACGTGTTCACCAGCCAGATACAGTCGCAGGGCTGGCTGGGCGTGTTCTCCGTCGACCCGGAGAGCCACGACGAGAAGACCATCAACACCATCAGCCAGCTGTTCGACGGCGTCGTCGACCTGCGCTTGACCGACGACGGCAACCGCGAGGTGCGCGTGCGCGGCGTCACCGACGCGCCGACCGAGTGGACGCCCGTCGAGTGAAGCTCCAGTAATCGCTGGCGCGGCTTCCTTATCCGGACTCGCCAGCCTCAGCCATCGTGGGTGTCGCTCGAAAGCAAGCCGCGTCCGCGGTGTACCAGTACCGGTCGAACGAGACGCCGAGCGCGTCTACGCCGTGGCGTTATCCGCAACGGGGGCCGTCACCAACTCGAACTGGACGTTCCCGCGTTCGCCGACGAGCTTGGCCGTCGGGAAGCGGTACTCACCGCGAACGCGTTCCTCGTGGAGCGTGAACGTCGTCGAGTTCCCCGCCGTGTTCCCGGTCACGTAGACGGCGTCGCCGGGTTCGAGCGTCGCGCCCGTGGTGACGTTTCCGGTCGCGTCGGCGTTGGAGCGATGGATGTCCGTCCGGTTTTCGGCGCTCGTGTTCTTTGCGTAGACCTCGAAGGACGCGTTCGCTGGAAGGGTGGCTCTGCCGGTGTTCCGTAGTTCGAGCGCGTGTCCGTCCTCGACTATTGAGACTGAGAGGTGAGGGAGGTCTGCGACCCACGAGGGAGCGCCAGCCCAGTCCGTGTCGGTGTCGAGCGAAACCGAGTAGTTGTAGTAGTCGTTCTCGCTCTCGGGGTCGGGGAGGGACAGTTCGGCGCTGTGGACGACGCCCTCGGGAGTGACGAGCGCGCGCCCGTCGTACGACGACGCCTCGCCGTCGGCGGACTCGTCGGCCATGAGTTCGACGAGCGTCCGGCCGTCGCGCTCGACGGTGCCGTTGACGGTGTAGTTCCCGCCGGCGAAGAACCCCGTCAGCTCGTGCCGCGCGGCCTCCTCCGGTTGCGTCACCCACCTGAAGCCGGTCGTGATGGCATTCTGGGTGACGACGTAGTTGCCGTTCTCCCGCTCGTAGCCGTGCGACTCCGTCTGGTACCGCTCCTCCACCATCCGAACGACTTCGCCCGTGCGGTTCGAGTAGGTGAGGAAGGGGTTCTGCTCGGCCCGTGTGCGTACCGCTTGACGGTCTCTTCGCCCGCGAGGGACTCGCTGTACGTGAGTTGCATCGACTCGTCGGCCGTCGAGTCGAAGTGCGCATCGACCAGCGCGGAGGCGTTCGTGAGCCAGCCGTCGTCCGCGACGCCCGGCGGGTACTGCTCGACGCTAACGTTTGGCGACCACGTGCCGGCCGTGGTCGTCGGAGTGGCTGTCGTAGCGGGAGCCGTCGTCGCCGTAGGTGTGTCACTACGCTCGGTGATGCTGGAGGGGGTCGTCCCGCCGCTGCAGCCGGCGGTGACGAGGAGGAGGGCGGCGCAGACGGCCAGCGCCGCGCGTCGTTTCGGGGACGTCATGGACTGAAATAACGGCGTCCCGGGCAAAACAGTACGGGCTAGCCGGGAGGCAGGGAGGGAGCGGCGAGAGGGCCGAGAGACACTCAGCCTCTCGAATAGCGAACCCGTATTGACGCTACTGCTGGAACGAGCGGTCGTGGCGCTCGGCGGCGACGGCCTCGACCGTTTCTCGCGCCGCGCCGTACGCCAGATGCGTCTCGCAGTCGCAGTCCGACGCCCCCAACCCCTCGATTGGGCGGGCGGCGTCGTTGAGCGCTCGCGCGGTCTCGCACTCCACGTCCTCGTGCTCCGTGACGTAGACCGCCGCGACCCGGCTCTCGGGGTGGCCGAGCAGGTAGTCGACGTGCCAGTGGCGGGCGTCGGACTCGCCGCGCGCGAGTCCACGGTGGCGCTCGACGCGCTTCAGGCCGCCCGCGCCGAACGCGCTCCCGGTGTACGCGTACCAGCCCGCGTCGAGGTCGTACGCGCCGCGCGCCCCGAACTCCACGGTCGCCGGCTCGGCGAGTTCGACGAGCAGCGTGTACGAGCCCGGCTCCATCTCACTCGTGGCCCGAGACGCGGACCGGCTCGTAGGGTTCTTCGAGATACTCGATGTCCGACTCCGAGAGGTCGATGTCCAGCGCCTCGACGGCCTGTTCGAGGTGTTCGACGCTCGTCGTGCCGACGATGGGCGCGTCCACGTGGTCCTTGTGGAACAGCCACGCGAGCGCGATTTGCGCCATCTCCACGTCCCTCTCGGCGGCCA
>JGI12449J12846_1000226_pt1 | contig 19276 bp, 12 predicted proteins | sample 23E2SouthBayCA_FD_12846 | JGI IMG/M metagenome (IMG submission 12846) | reverse complement strand
GCACGCGGGCGAGCCCGCCAGCGGCGGGTTCGCCCGCTGGAAGCACGTCGTTCTCCACTGTTTCCGGGTCGAAGACGGCCATAGCTACCGTGAAACACCGAATCGGCTACAGTATATGACCGAGATTTGTGATGCACTTGGTCTAGATCCGGACGATCTACCTGACTTTACCACGGTCTACAAGTCATTCGACCGGCTGGAAATGTGGGTATGGCGGGCGCTGCTGCGCGTTTCAGCGCAGCAGCACCCGCAGTCTGGCCACGCCGCACTCGATAGCACGTTCTTCGACCGCCGCTCAGCCTCATCGTATTACCGCCAGCGGTCGGGAAGCAACGTTCAAACACTGAAAGTGACGACACTAACCGATAGAGAGTCTCTTGCTGTCCTTGACGTGCACATATCTGCCCGGTGGAAACACGATACGAAGACCGGGCCGCAGGTCGTCCGCCGGAACCGGACGACCTGCTGTCCGTGGCTGCCGACAAAGCCTTCCACAACTGGATCACGAAATACGAGTTCTACGCACTTGGCGTCGAACCACTCATCTTACAGCGTGGATCGAGACCGTTGACGCTAGGACACAACGCACTCATCCGGACAAAAGGCTACTCTCAGCGCTGGATGGCCGAAACATCGTATTCGACAACGAAGCGCTCGCTCGGCGACGCCGTGCGAGCGCTCGGCTGGTATCGACAGTTCCGTGAGATTGTCCTGATGTTCGCCATCTCGAACATAGAACCGCTCTGTGAACCACTCTAACCGTGACTCAGCATCTATTCAACACGGCAAATAATATCCCAATCGTATATACTAAAATATTTGCAGTGCAAGCGATTCAGCTATATTCATAACAATTTCGGAACTATTTTTTGCGTCTAATATATGCAGACACTGGGGATATTTCTCAGTGGCTATAAGTCGAATTATATGCTTTCAGGTCGTAGACAGTCGCCTCAAACACACACTGTCGCCACTTAGTCCCATGCTTGGATACCAATTATCATTGGCATCAAATAGTGTGGCCCGATAAGGACAGGAATCATCTTTTTTCAACGGTAATAATTATACAATTCCGGAGAGTAAGTGGCATGAAAATCGTACACATACTCGGACGAGAGTACAGCATGGCGATCCTTGGGGCAACCCAGACGCCAACATCGGTAACCCATCTCAGTGAGTCACTTGATATACCGATTGCGACTTGCTATCGTCGCGTCGATGAACTCGCTACGGTCGGCCTTCTGGAAGAAACCGCAGCGGACAAAAACAGCACGTCCGGGGCGACCCGGTACCAGAGAACGACCAATGCCGTGAGTATTCGATTTGCTCCAACACCATCGGTTTTCGCTTGGGCGTGCGTCCGCGGGGCCGTAGGTTCCGACGCATCAACCCTTGCAGTATCTACGCAAAGCAAGACACAAACTCAAGTCCACCCTTCACCACTGGGTTCAATTCTGGATACCGCGACTGCCACCGAGGAACTACGTTCTACAGATAGCGACAATTAGCCGACCAATTCAGTACTGATACAATTAAATGCCACATATGTGTAGTGAACTACCCCGCCCTGCTCGGCCTGACAGCCTCACTGAGGGTAGGGCTTCCTGCTTCCACGACGCGCTTTGCAGATACAGGTGTATCCACAGGAGTGCAGTCTCCACAGGCGTTTCTTCGGAGTGTCTCACTCCTAGTTGCTCGACGGGGTGATTCCGTGGGACAACGCACGCTTCTTGTCGCGTTTGAACGCTATCCGTGTCCGTCAGCCTCGCAAGGAGCGAGTCGTTCCGAATGGAATGACGAGCGAATCGAAGCCGACAGGTCGGAACGCCCATCTTAGTCTTTCGTTCGGCGTTCGATAATATAAGTGCTTGCGTAGGCCTGTGAGCCTGCCGACACACAGTGTACGACCAGATAATGACGGCGCTGTATCCCCTCCCTACTGCGCTCCTTGTCCGCTTGCGCGGACTGCGGTGCTCCTTGAGGGAGGGGGCTTAGCGCCTGTATTCAGCTAAAACAGTACTGACTCCAGTCGCACAAACAGCTTGGTAGAATGGCACTTGACTGGCCGCAGTGGCCCTTAGACATGACTTACTAACTCAGCTTTGCACGTTGAAGTGGTAGCGTAACGTAGGCGGTGGCAAAGACGGATGATGCCGATTACGGACTTCCTTTCGTGCACGCGCGTGTTCAACGAGTTTGACTCGCTGTCACCGGCACAACGACGTCACGCGAAAACCTACGCCACAGGTCTTGTTGCGGCCAGCAACAAGACCGTGGCGGGCATCGCACGCGAAGTGCTTCCAGACAGCGGGAAACGCGCTCTCAACAAGTTCCTCACCGAGTACGACTGGGACGAACAGCAATTCAACCACGAACGCCTCGAAGAACTACAGAAACACGGTGAAACGCGCTGGTCGAAAGATGGCTACATCATCCTTGACGACACGATCACCGAGAAAGCCGGGGACGAAGTTCCCGGCGTCGGTCGGTTCTACGATCACGCCGAAAATGACACTGTCTGGGGCCAAGACCTCATCTACGCCTTCTGCGCTGACGACAAAACCGCCTATCCACTCACATTCCGCCTCTACGAACAGCAAGACGACTAGGACGACGACCACGATACCAAATACGATCTGGCCAGAGAGATGGGTACTGAACTCGAAGAAGGGGTAGGTGTCCGCAGGCACACCTACCTCTTCGACTCGTGGTTCGCTCACGATTCTGACCTTCCCAAACAGATCGAATCTTACGGCAAGGACTGGATCGGCCCGCTTCGGAGCAATCGGAAGGTGACCTACGCCGGCGAAGAACTCCGCGTCGATGCGCTGGCAGAGCGCATCGACACGGTTGAGCGCAACATCGAGGACGACACCTATCACATCTGGACGAAAAAGCTTCCCGTCTCCCAGCTGGGAGACGTGAAACTGGTCATCGCCGAGAAAGAAACAGATGAAGACGAAGAGAACCTGGTCAAGTACCTCGCCACGAACAAAATCGACGCACCAACTCAGCACGTGATCCGCTCCTATGGGATGCGGTGGCGCATTGAAACGTTCTTCGAGGACTCGAAACAGGATCTCGGCTTGGGAGACTGCGAGATGCAGATAGACGAAGGTGCTAGGCGGCACTGGCACCTTCTCATGGCTGCCTACAGTCTCGTTCGTCTTGATCCTGACTCGAGCGCCTTGGGGACGGTTCGCTCGAAGCGATGACGCTTTCGAGCGAACCTCGAACACTCCCTGAAAGAAACCGTCTACAACCTCCTCTGGTGGGTTCGGGACAACGATGACCGAGGCGTTGATGACCTCATGGAAGAGATCGACCACCTCTTCGTCCACTCGACTGCTGACGCTAACGTGCAAAGCTGAGTTACTAAGCAATATGAGTATAATTGGTAACACCCGTGTCTCATCTTCGACCCAAATGAAGGGCAGTCCAATTAAGATAGCAAGGTGGCTCGCCAAGTAACTAGCAGCCGCAAGGAGGACGCATCCGCTGGCAATACCCTCGAAGCCATTGTGACCCTCCTGTGACCCGTTCATAGTTGCGCCCCCGTCTCTGTCAGGCGTGGCAAAGCACTGGGCAGCTGTGCTGTGAATCTGGGGGACCCAGCGATACAGAAATTGCAACCACCGCAGGGACCGAAGCAAACTTCCTAACGGTGCCGTTTTACATCGACCACCGGTAGCCAACTATCATGGATTGTAAGGTCAATTATACTGTCTGCAGAGAACGCACTGGGGAGCACTCTGTTTGTTAACTGGGATATAGTCTCTGTGCTTGAGCTGACTAAGTAACAGGAATCCAATAGCTTACATTGGAGATAGTTAATTCTTCTACTATAGTCAGCAAGGTTATATCCTTTATTGACTAATATAGTATGACAATGGGTAGCCAGCCAGACAACCCTACATTCGTCAGCGATACCAACGGAGGGCTGATAACAGTCAATCAGGCTGTAATTGAGTTGACAGGCTATGACCGAACCGTGCTTCTCGAGAACGGACTCCCAGATATTTCTGCTGGAACAGCTTCCGAGGCCGTTCGCGAGCATATTGAGCGCACCGTCACCGGAGCGTCAGCCCCGCTCACGACGACGCTCAAAGACGTACAAGACAGAGATATCAGAGTCGAACTTACGAGTCAACTGGTTGAGGTAGATGGGAAGAACTGCGTCCGAACGATAGCGAACGCTCTCTCGGAGGGCACACAGTCTGCAAGCCAAGCTAGGGATGACGTAGTTGCATTACGCCAATTCAACCAAATTACCGCTGATGCCGAGGAGTTTGATCAGACTACAGAGCGGCTACTATCGCTAGGATGCGATCGTTTCGGTCTTGACACAGGTATCCTTTCACGCATCGATGGAGGCGATTACGAAGTTGCTGCTGTGGTTGACGCAACTGAGTCGCACGAAGCGGGTGCAGTGTATAATCTCAAGGATACGATTTGCGATGCGACACTCGCTAACGGCGTAACCGGAACGCTCGCGTTCGCCGACATCGAGGATACTGATTACCAAAGCCATCCAGCGGCAGAGAGCGTTCGAGCATACATCGGAGCGCCCGTTGTTGTTGACGGTGACACCTACGGCACTGTGAACTTCTCGATGAAAAGGTCACGATCTGAAGCGTTCCAACCCGAAGAGCTAGAGTTCGTCAAGATCATTGCACAGTGGCTCGGCACCGAAATCGAACGGCAGAACCGGATCAAGCAACTAGAACAGTATGAGACGGTACTTGAAGCCGTAGACGACCCGGTGTATCTGCTGGACGGCGATTGGCAGTTCACCTTTTTCAACGAGGCGGCGGAGCGGAAGTTCGGGCTCGATAGCGAGCTGATTGGCAGGAAAGCGTCAGCTAAATTGGATACGTCAGTCGTTGAACGGACGCGGAAAGAGGTAGAGGGTCTGATCGCTGGAGATAGTCGATTGACGACCACAGAGCTAGAACTGGAGACAGTTGACAACCAACAGAGAATCGTTGAGAATCGACTCGCCCTGATTGGAGATGAGGAGCTCCGCGGGGCGGCTGGTGTCCTCATAGATGTCACCGATCGCAAAAAGCAACAACGACGGCTGGAATCGTTCCAGCAGGCAGTGGAGGAGGCGACCGACGGGATTGCAATTCTCGACGGCGATGAGTACATCCACGTGGACCAGTCACACGTCGAGATGTACGGTTTTGAGGAGAAAGAGGAGTTGCTGGGGAACACGTGGCGGGAACTGTACAGCGACGACGAAGTCGAGCGGTTAGAACAGGAGGCGTTCTCGGCACTCGAAGCCGACGGATACTGGCGTGGAATGGTCACGGGTAGCCGCCCCGATGGGTCGACGTTTCCTGTGGAATTGTCGCTGACCATCATCGATGACGGGCGACTCGTCTGTACTGTTCGTGACGAGACCGAGCACAGGAAGCGGAAGCGAGAACTCGAATCGTTCCAGCAGGCAGTCGAGTCCGCGCGAGACGGTGTTGCAGTCCTCGATGACGGGGAGTACACGTACATTGACCAGTCACACATCGAGATGTACGGTTTTGAGGAGAAAGAGGAGTTGCTGGGGAACACGTGGCGGGAACTGTACAGCGACGATGAGGTCGACCGGTTAGAACAGGAGGCGTTCCCGGCACTCGAAGCCGACGGATACTGGCGTGGAATGGTCACGGGTAGCCGCCCCGATGGGTCGACGTTTCCTGCGGAATTGTCGCTGACCATCATCGATGACGGGCGACTCGTCTGTACTGTTCGTGACGAGACCAAGCGCAGGAAGCGGAAGCGAGAACTCGAATCGCAGTCCGCCGCAATCGAAGCCGCGAGTGACGGCATCGCACTACTGGACAACGATAGACAGTACACCTACGTCAACGAGGCACACGTTGACAGCTACGGGTACGACAGTCCGGAAGCGTTTATCGGTGAGAGCTGGCGAATATGCTACAGCAGTGGTGAATGTGCTCGAATCGAGTCAGATATTATGCCGCAACTCTCCGAACATGGTGAGTGGCGCGGAGAGGCGACTGGACGTCGGAAGGACGGGACTACATTCAGCCAAGAGGTGTCGTTGACCAGTTTCGAACACGGCTTTATCTGTGTAATCAGGGATATCTCAGCACGGAAGGCCCGCGAGCGTGAACTCGAACTCAAAGAGCATGCGATGGACGAGGCTAACGTTGGCATCCAGATCACTGATCCGACACAGGAGGATAACCCGCTCGTCTACGTTAATGATGGGTTTGAGCGGATAACTGGATATGCTCGGGAAGACGNGCTTGGTCGCAATCCGCGATTTCTACAAGGTAAGGACACTGACACCGAGAATGTGGCACAGCTCCGGGAGGCAATCGAGGCTGATGAGCCAGTGTCGCTGGAACTCCAGAATCAAAGGTGTGGCGGGACAACCTACTGGTCTCGCCTCTCTGTCACGCCAGTCAAAGATACAGACGGAACAGTAACGAATTATATTGGCATCCAGCAGGACGTTTCTGAGCGCAGAGAGATCGAAATGGAGCGCAAGGCCCGGGTAGAGGTCCTTCAGCGAATTTATGAAGTGACGACTGATCCGGAGCTGAGTCTTGACGAGAAGATCATGGGGCTTCTTGAGGCGGGTAAAGAGCACCTCAACCTTCCATACGGTTTCCTGACACGCATCGAGAGGGGCGACGAACTGGAGACGGGAACCCAGACAATCGACGAGGCACTCGGATCGCATGAGCTTCTCCAGCCAGGCGAATCGGTCCCGATTGAACAGTCCTACTGCCGTAAGACCATAGAGCAAGATGATTTATTGGAACTAACGCATACCGCTGAGACCCAGTGGGCGAACGACAAAGCGTACGAAACGTGGGGACTTGAAACCTATATCGGGACTGAAGTCATTGCCGGCGACGACCTGTACGGGACGCTGTGTTTCGCCTCCAAGGAACCATATGGCGGCACTTTCGATGATTTTAAACGCTCATTTATAAGGCTTGCTGGACGGTGGCTGGGCTACGAGATTAACCGGCGAAACACTCGAGCGGCGATCCAAAGGCAGCGTGAGCAGTTCCGCCTGTTGATCGAGAGTGTCGATGAGTACGCTTTCTTCATTGCTGGAGAGGACGGTATGATCAAGACTTGGAACGGTGGCACCGAGAACTTGTTCGGGTACGACACGGAGACGGCAGTCGGGATGCCGATTGCTGAACTCCACCTAGAAGCAGACCAAGAATCGGGGCTCCACGACCGGTTACTCAAGCAGGCGCGGATATCCGGTGAAAGTGCCCACGAGGGATGGCACGTTCGGGCAGATGGGTCAGAGTTCTATGCAGATGTCCGATATGCCCCGCTTGAGGCAGAGGACGGTGAGTTCCGTGGCTACGCGACAATTGTTCGTGACATGACCGACCGGCGGCGCCAGCAGCGCCGGACCGAACGGTTCGTCGAAGAGTCTGACGACGTAATTACCATTGTCGACCCGGACGGAACGGTAGCGTATGTCAGCGGATCGGCAGAAAACATCCTCGGGTACGACCCTGATACCCTCATCGATGAGAACCTCTTCGACTACGTCCACCCGGACAGTCGGGAGAGAGCGATGGAGGCGTTCTTCGCCGGTGTGGAGGTGCCCGGTGAGAGTTTCAAACTCGAGTGTCGCGTCAAATCAGGCGACAACGAGTGGCTCAACGTCGAGGGGCAATGCCGGAATATGCTGGACGACAGTGCCATCAATGGTATGTTATTGTATCTCCGGAACGTGACCGAGAGTAAAGAACGCTCGCGGCGGTTCGAGAGCATCTTTAATCAGACGTTCCAGTTTACAGGCCTACTGGAACCGGATGGGACAGTAATCGAAGCCAACGATGCCGCGCTTGACTTTGGAGGAGTTGAGCGCGACACTCTTGTCGGATCGCCGCTTGCCGATGCCCCGTGGTTGGCCCACTCCGAGGCGACTCGCGACGATGTTGTGGACGCTATTGAACGGGCCGCAAACGGCGAGTTTGTTCGCTATGAAACGGAGGCACGCGGCGCTGACGGGCTTGCGGCGATCGACTTTTCTGTGAAACCCGTAACCGACGATGACAACGAGGTGTCTATGCTTGTCGTCGAAGGCCGTGATATTACCGCTTTACAGCAGCACAAGCGCCATCTAGAAGTTATGCAGCGGGTGATGCGTCACAATATGAGAAATGATATCACTAAGATGCGCGGCTGGACGCAAGTAATATCCGAAGAGCCCGACGCCGAGAAACGGGCTGAACACTTTGAAGCCGTTGAACAAGTCCTCAATAAGTGGGAATCAATAACTGAGAAAATGAGAGATATACGAACCGTATTTGACTCTCAACAGTGGCAAGAAGTCCGGCGGGAGGCCGAGGTAGTAGTTGAGGACGCAGTCGCTCCAGTCCGTGAGGAATACGCAGCCGCTACCGTCCTGACTGATGTGTCAGACTCGAAACTGCAGATGCCTATGCCGCTTCTCGACGCGATTCGCGAACTGGTCGAGAACTCTGCGAAGGCCTCGATGGAAGCCACAATCGAGGTTGAGGTTGGCCGCTTGGGGGATGGCTGGTCCGAGGTCGTTGTCAGAGACGATGGTGGGGGGATGCCAGACATGGAAGCTGACGTGCTCGAAAATGGGGAAGAAACGCCACTCAATCACGGGCAAGGAATCGGTCTGTGGATGGTTCGAGTGATCGTTACCCAAGCCGGCGGTGACGTGTCGGTTGAATCGACAGATGACGGAACAATCGTGCGCCTGCGGTTGCCGGCCAAACAGACGACTGAGAGCGAATCGCCTGCTGAGGGGCCAGAATGACGATCAGCCAGTCGAACCCGGCAAGTGTGCTTCTCGTTGAGGATGACCAGAGTCTGGCCGATCTGTATGCCAAGTGGCTAGAAGATAGCTACGATGTCGAAACTGCCTACGGTGGAACTGAAGCCCTGAAAAAGCTTGACGAGACTGTAGATGTGGTACTTTTAGACCGGATGATGGCCGGACCCTCCGGCGAAGAGGTTCTACGGGCCATCCGGGACACGGATACGGACCCCCGAGTCGCAATGGTTTCGGCGGTTACTCCTGATCTTGATGTTGTCCAGATGGGATTCGATGCGTATCTGGAGAAACCTGTCGATGCCACAACATTACATGATACGGTCGATCAGATGCTGACCCGCGCCGGGTATGATGAGAAGCTTCAGGAGCTGTTCTCGCTGATCGAGCGACAGGACACGCTCGAAGCGGTAAAGAGACCGTCCGAGCTCGAAGAAAGCGCAGAGTATCGCTTTCTCACCGAGCGCCTTGAGACCGTTCAAAAAAGCGTCGAGTCGCTGTTGACTGACCTTCCAGACGAGGACTTTCGCGTCGCTGTCGAGCGCCTCCAGCGAACAGCCGCCGAACGGGCGAGTGAGCGACGGTACGAATCGCTCACTAAGGACGTACTCGACAATTCACGAGAAGCGACGGTCGTCACTGATTCCGATGGCTCTGTGGTGTGGGCCAATGTGGCGACAGAGGCGTTACTCGGAGTCGACCGGAGTGAGCTCCGTGGACGCGAATATGCGAGTGTTGCGACGGACCACTTCCAAGACATCGAAGCAGAAGGGAAGTCGCTTGCATCACTGGTACGGGCCGGGCTGCGGAGTCAGAAAGACCAACTCGATGCGACAGTCCACGTGCCTGCAGCACAAGCAGAAACAGAGCGGTGGCTTGAGTACTCAAGCGCATTGATCGAGACCGGGCTATACGCGGGCGGGAGAATTGAACACTATCATGACATCACCGGTCGGTACAAGCGCGAACAGTATCTCCAGACTCTCCACCGTGCGACACGCGAACTAATGGCTGCTGAAACCGATGAAGACGTAGCGACTCACACAGTTACGACTGCAACAGAAGACCTTCATTTTCCGTACGCTGCGGTGTTCACCAGAGATCAAGGCACCGGTAATCTCCTCCCGAAAGCCAGCAAAACAACTAGTTCAGGGACAGACCCGACATTGCCGACACTTTCTGGTGGCAGCGCTGACCCCGTCTGGACAGCGTTCGCTGACCGGGAGGAGCGTCTTGAAGCCGAGACGCATCGAGAACGCGACGGACCCGACGGGTGGCTCGATGACGTGTTCGACGACTGGATGCTCTGTCCGCTCGGTAATCATGGCGTGCTTCTTGTGGCCACAACAAACGGGTGTCGTCTTTCGGGGACAGAACAAAACCTCGCAGAGACGTGGGCCGAAAACACACGACAGGCGCTTGTGCAGCTTGCCCGAACCCGAAGCCTTCGGAACCGGGATCAGGAACTGGAACGACAAAACGAACGATTGTCGCGGTTGGATAGAGTCAACCAGCTCATTCGGTCTATCGGTCCAGCAGTGGCGAGTGCAGATACCCGCGAAGAAATCGAGACAGAAGTGTGCCGCCGCCTCCTCCAGATGGACACCGTTACTGGTGCCTGGGTCGCAGACATCGAGCTTTCGACCGACAGAACTGTCTGCAGGGCACAGAAGGGGAGCCTTGAGGGATACCTGTCGGACATACCCAGAGCGTCGTCGAAGATGACTGGCGCAGAATCAATTGAGACGACACCGCCAGTCCCGGCGAGACAGGCTTATGAAAAGCGATCATCAGTATGTGTAACTGATGTTATAACCACCGAAGCGGGTGTGTGGTGGCGGGATCGTGGCTTGAGTCGCGGAACGAACACAATCATCGCGGTGCCGGTCATCCACGATTCCACACGCTTTGGCGCGATAGAGGTACACCTTGACCGGCCGAATGGAATGGAAACAGAAGAGGTCGAAGCACTCGCCGAACTGGGAGTAACTATTGGTCACGCTATCAGCGCCATCCGGCAGCGAGATGCCCTACTGTCCGGTGGCGGGACACATCTTACTTTTCACGTCGACTCAGACTCAAGATTATCCCGGCTCGTCGCAGTCATTGACCTTCCGGTTACAGTAGCAGATGTCTCGCATCAAGACGATGGAACCTATGCAGTATTTGTCGAGATTGACGCTAGTACCAATCACGACCGTGATCAGGTCGAAACACAGGTCAATAATACATCCGGCGCGTCGGTACTCCGGTCTAGCCCGACCAGCATGACCTGTGTTTTGACGCTGGAGCCAGAATCTCCTACTCAAAAACTCGCTAAACAGGGGGCTGCACTCCAACAAGTAGAGATCCGTTCCGACTCAGATCATCTGGCCGTAACGGTACAGATACCTCATGAAACCGATGTTCGAGAGTACACAGACACCGTCACCGATACTCTTGACGGCGTCACACTAGTCGCAAAGAGCGACCAGTCTACCAACTGGCAGCCGGACTCGACTGTCGCTATGACTGTAGAGGACCGATTGACTGACAGACAGCGCGAGGCACTTCAAATAGCGTTTCATGCAGGATACTTTGATTGGCCACGAAGTGCCGACGCAGAAACTGTTGCCGCAGAAATTGGTATCGCGCAGTCAACCTTCAGCCAGCATTTTCGGGCGGCAGAGCGCAAGTTAGTTGAAGAACTGTTCTCGTAGCCGTTGACCCCTGATTCTCTGACACCGGTGATTTGACCTCTCGAATTTGGTTGTCTCTGGCCACACGCCGCTCTGACAGTAGAGTTTGAGATGGATAGACATACGAGCCCGGCGTGGAACAGTCTGCCTCGTGGTCTTGAACGCACAGCAGCAGTTCACTCGGAACGAACTCTGTAAAACGTGTTTTGTACCAGAATGCTTCTTGACCCCTGCATAGCGTGTTGTGGAGACAAGGAATTCTCCTACAGAGAGTGAACGGCGATCGTCGTGAGCGAGAAGGACAAGGTAGTTGACCTGTGAGTGTTTGACGGACGCGGCCGATAGGCAAATTAAGAGCGTCACTAACCTTGCTGCTGGGCAGTCGTCAGCAACTCAACCGGCTTCTAGATCTATACCCTATCTGAATCGGCACTATCAGTGGGACACCGATGACAAGAGGCAAAGAAAACCTACTGTTGAAGCCAATATATATACTATGGCTACACAACGAGATGAAGATACGGCGGCGAATAACAAATACAAGAACGAACCTTATGCGTGCGGTGCAGCAGGGTGGACAACAGATACGGAACTGGTCCGAGTGTTTGACCGCCCGGTTAATGTTGGTAATGCTGTCATCTCAGCCGTTGACGAAGCCATTGGACAGTGGTCAGAACTCGCAGAGGCGCCACCATTGTACAATTTCGTTGATACCACGCGTCTTGACGGGCTTTTCAAGACAAAGGCAACGGACGACAGTGGATGGCTACCGTCGGCGAAGTTCCAATTCCAGAGCTGTCGGGTGACGGTCCTGTATGGTTCATCACTCCGCGTTATCATTAAGCGCGACCCATGATAGGGGGGCACGGCATGCCGGTGCTATCGAGTACCCGGTGCGTTGTGGGCAATTCGCAAAAAGATCTCAGTATGTTCAGTCGCTGCAGGTGACGCAATGGCTAGTAACGGAGAACGAGCACACCCCCTGGCCGCTGAGGACAAACAGACCGTGGTCAGTCGCTTTGAGGGTTGGGCCACAAACTGCCTGTGTGAGAGCGGGCACGACGTGCAGATTACGGTCACACCTTCGATCATACCTACAGAGGTAGCTGATTCCCTAGTCACCACCTACGCTGGCAGCCAGACAGAGCCGGGGCAGTCACGGTTCGTGGTAGAGCAGGTGAACTGGGTGGGTAACGGTATGATGAGTCCGGTGGTCTGGGTATGATGTCTACATACCAGTTAACTCCGTTTATGCCAGTGTTTGGNTTCGTCTTCGCTATCTCGACGACGCTGTGTGTATACGCTNTAGTGCAGTATGTGCGATATGATCGACGGCCGGTAGTCCTGATGTTTGCCATATGTATGGCCGCAATCAGCTCGTGGGAACTGATCAACTTNCTCGTTGATGCTGTTTCTTCTGAACAATTAAAGCTGCTAGGAAAAAACGTTGTAAATGCTATTTCTGCCCCTCTATTNGCTTATGCGCTCCTTGCGTTTTCAGCCGCGTACAGTGAACNGGAGGGCTGGATTTGGTACCTTGCTGTTGCTTGCACCGTTCAAATCACTGGAATAACTATTGCGCTCTTCTTTGTTCCAGAGCTACTGTACGAGTCCAATGGACTCACAACATATGGGCCGCTCACTGTTGGCGGGTTTGTATTTAGCGAGTTCGCGCTTTTAGACCGGATAATAAAACTGCCCTTTGTAATTTACACGGCATATACCTTATCTCTTGTAGCAGCTAGTGCGGTAGTTTTGATCAAATACGCGATAGTAAATCGCCGAAAACTGATTCGTGCCCAAGTTGGTGCAGCGATAATCGGAATCTGTGCTCCATTGGGTGTCGCTGTTATATTCATAACTGGGACAGTTTCACCAGCATGGAATCCGACAGACCCTGCCCTTGGTATCACTGCGGTCGGCCTCGGGGCTGCAGTGTTCCGGTACCGATTAATTCAGCTCGTTCCTGTGGGGCGGCAACAAATTGTTGATTTTATTTCAGACCCCGTTATAGTAGTTGACGACGATGATCGCGTTGTTGATTGTAACAGGAGGGCCCGAAAATTGCTGGACGTAAACCCCGGTTGGCGGCGGGCAGAACTACGCTCGTTTTTTCATGCGGACTACAAACAGATCCAACAGTCAATAGAGGGGAAAAACACTACTGAAGAGGTAGTCATCGGACGGGGTAGGAACGAGCGGTATTTCACTGTTAGTACTAGACCGATTCACACGTTAGCGGCTGAAACGGCTGGAATGGTTATTACGCTTCGTGAGGTGACTGACACCGTTGCGAGGAAACAGAAAGTCCAGCGACAGAATGAGAAGCTTCAGCAGTTTTCTAATGTCCTTGCTCACGATATTCGGAGCCCACTGTCTGTCGCCAACGGACTAGTCAAACAGAGCGAAGCTGAAGGAGATATCCAATCACACGCGAACCAAATCAAGTCGGCACATGAACACATAGACACTCTCATAGACGATATGATAACCTTGACCCGCACTGAAACAGCGAGCGTGGATAAAGAGAACATTGACCTGTCAAAGGTGGCGTCCCAGGCCTGGGAGTTCACTGATACTGCTGGAGCAACACTGTACGTTGACGGCACGCTTCCAGTAGTGGCCGCCGATCGGTCCTATATGTTGCGACTCTTCGAGAACCTGTTCCAGAACGCTGCTGAACATGCCGGTGACAACACCAGTATTAACATCGGGTCACTGGACGAATCTGGGTTCTATGTCGAAGACGATGGGAACGGGATTCCGCCGGCAAAGCGCGATGAGGTGCTTAAGTACGGTGTTGCATTTAGCCAAGATGGCACCGGGCTTGGCCTCTCGATAGTAAAGAAGGCTGTAAATCTACATGAATGGGATATTGAAGTAACTACCAGCTGTGAAGGCGGTGCACGGTTCGAAGTAGCATTCTCGTCTGAATGACGTTGTTACTCTGTTCAAATGATAAACAAACCATTTAGCTTAGCATTATTAGAGTGTTTGTCCGGCAAATGAAGACCCAGCGTAGGTGAATCGACTCCCGCCGGTGGCGGCAATTTGGTGTAGTGGGTTGAGCGCCGAGAACTGTCACTTCCGGAAGTGCTGCAGTACCGTTACGAACACACTCGTTGTCGACGAACCACCCAGTCGGTTGCCACAACAGGCCTTGTCGACGAGTAGAACTCGCTCTCGCTACTAAATTCTGTATAATTAATATACGTTCACCCGCGGCGACCGGATACGGTAGCAGCATGTGTCTTTAGCTAAGCCCCACCCCTCGGTTGTGTAGCGTTAGCGAGCGTCTCCTGTAGTATCGGGCGGTGGCTGTGGATTTTCTGTGCATCTTCGATAAGGCGCTCCAACAGCGGCGGTGGCGAGTAGCCGAGATAGTCACCCAGATCGTCGAGGATGAGCTGGGCGTGCGACCGGAAGGTCGCCGCCCAGCGCCCTGGTGGAAAGATAGCGTCGTCATCGGCGCACTCTGTCACCAGCGCCAGCAACTCACGGCTTACTAACAGCGACAACAGCGCCCCATACACCAGAATCTTCAGGACGTGCTCTTTCGTGGTGTCGAACTCATCCAGTTCGTACTGCGTCTTGAGCTCCCGGAACAACCGTTCCACAGCCCAGCGACACCGATAGATCGTCGCTAAATCTTCCGGAAGAAACTCCTCACGCGGCAGATTCGTGATGTAGAGATGATAGTCGTCGGCGTCCTCATCGCGGACGCCGACGACACGAAACCGCTTGGTGTCCAGCGACCGCGTTCCGTTGTACTTTCCTCGCTTGAACTCGGCTTCGACTTCTACATCGATGTACTTCCGGTAGAGATCGTCAACGACATCGTGGATCTTCTCGCCTACCAAGGGAATGGCGTGGCGACGCCATTCCCGTAACTCGTCCGTTACAACCGGATTTGCGTCGGGTTTCAGCCGACTCACGAAGTAGCCATCGTTCTCGTCGATCAACGCGAACCGCCGGTACTTGAAGTACGCCTGGTCGAACAGTACCAGCCGCTGTTCGAGCCACGAGTCAGTGTGAACTCCGTGCTGTCGTGGGCTTTCTCGTCGGTGATACTGAACCGTTCCAGCATCTGATCGGTCGGGTTATGGAGCAGGTGGAGCCGTGCTCCAGCCTGCTCCTCGTTGCGCGCTTCGAACTCATCAGAGAGGAACTGATGCAGGCGCAACACCGTCCCATCAGCAATCATCACGTCCCTGAATCGGTCGAACTGGTCGGTCACAGTGTGTGGGACAGCGACCTCGTCGAGGCCGTACTCGACGAGGTCGCGGAGGTACTCGGCCAATGATGGCGTCAATCGCTCGTAGTAGCCACTAGGAGACAGTGATTCGTCGGCTGTGGAGTTGTAGCTCCGGCGGAATGCCGCGAGCGTTCGGCTCTCGCCGGTGGCGAAGCCGAACGCAAACGACCACACGAGAGGCGGAATCTGGAGCTATCCCTCTCGCTCGATCACGCCGACAGCCTCGGCGTGATCTTCCAGCGCAACAGAGGGAAAGAGCGTAGTGAGCCGACGTTCAATCAGATCTGAGGAGGGAGTGTTGGACACACTTGGTCCCTCCTCAATCCTCTCGCAAAGATACCTCGATAAGCTGCTGCTATCTGGCGGTTCTTCGCTTAGCTAAAGACGCATGACGGTAGCAGTAGTTCACAGTTTTCGGTAACCGCCTACCATGTTTCCTATCCCAACGACTAGGCTGGTATGTTAATCATGTATGCCGGTGGACAATGATTAATGGCCAGTAATGTGTTCAGGTTCATATGACTCCTTGTAGAGTCTGCCCAGATAGCTCCGACACCAGAACCAGTGCATCGTTCCAACAATCCGTATCGGATCTCTTCATAAAATCTATTCCGGCGCATTTTCTCGAGTTAGAATGCAGGCCTATAATCAAATATGATACCTTCAGACGAGGTTTAAATAGGCTGGATAGACATAGTGCCGGCATGAGCACCGAATGGCAAACGTCAAAATCAATCAAAAGAAGATTATATACACAGTCATGCATGATTGATCTGTTACTCATATCTTTTTTTCCACTGCTGCTGGTCCTCGGGTACACGCTTCCATTAGGAATTCGCGAGTCGCTTGTCTTCAGTTACAGTGATCCGACCGTACTCGCAGCGTTTGGTTCATCGTTCATTCACTTCGGGCTTGGACACCTACTGACAAACGTTGTGCTGTACGCTCTCGTTGTCCCAGTGCTATACGTTCTAAGTGCGACCAGTAACCGTCAACAGCAGTTTCGGGTGTTTACTTTCACCGCTATCCTCGCGTTTCCACCTGTCCTGTCATACTTGAATCTCGCGATTCCTCGGTCTGCTGAGACGTACGGTGCATCCGGCGTGATCATGGTTTTTGTCGGCTACCTTCCATTAGCGCTAGCCGAGTATCTTGACTCGAATTTCGACATCGGGCCAATCAGGACAGTCTCACCAGTAATATTCTTTGCGAGCCTTGTGCTAATCTCTGTGCTGAGCCTTCAGTCCGTGCTCCTACGTGACCTGACAGTGTTGATTGGTACCACCGGTTTAGTTCTCGCCACAGTGCTTACGACAGCGTGGTATGTGATTTCAGCTTACGAAGAAATGGACGACCCACAAGCAAAATTTAGAACTGCAATCCGGGGGACCGGCTACACCGATCTGCCACTTCTCACAGTTCTACTGCTGTTCATCGTCCTGATGATCGCATTTCCCGCCAATCCACGGGCAGGAAACGATGTTCTCAATCTCTATGAGCACTTCATAGGCTATGCACTGGCGTTTATAATCGCCTACATCAACAACTTAGCGCTACAGGTTAGCGTCAGACCTGAGTGAACGAAGCGGTGGTGGATACCTTCTGTGACATCCGCCGCGTCGTGAACGGCGCGGCTTCCTGATGCATGATGCGGACTGGTTGCATGATGTACCGATATGGGCCGACACGAAGCTGGGCGTCATATCTCGTGATAGATTATATCTGTCGGAAAAATCGCTTTATTCGGTGCTGAAGTGAAATGTTTCGGCTGACAGTACGCTTTCGTCGTTGGTCCACCCCAGCGATTCCAACCGCAAGTGTCGAGATCCCGAGAATGAGCAGTACATTGATCGCAACTAGGGGCGCTAGCGGGTGGATGTTGTAGAGGTATACAATCGCGGCGGGTGGGAGTAATAGCACATACCGACGTTCAGAGACGCTCACCTGTTGAGCGTCCGTCGCTGGCGGAGCTGGTGCGGAAACGATCGTTGTGGCTTCCTTCCCGCGGGGAACTGCCATCGTCCGATGAGCTAACTCTGCGTTCGGTGACGCCTCAAGTAGTATGAACACCGTAACAAGACCGCTGTTCGATGCAGACATGGACACCTCGACTTGCTCTCCGGGTTCAATGTTGTTCTCACTTGCAATTTCGCCAACCGGAATGACATGGGTCGTGCCCGGTAGTATCATTGCCGCATTCGCGGGTACGACCACGGCGGCAACTAACAGGAGTATCACGAAGAGCAGGCTACCTTTCGTTGTTGTATCTCGGTTCTGTCTCCGAGTGCGGGTACGTCCAGATTGGCGTCGGATAGCATTGACTACTGCAAAGAGAGAGACGACAGCGCCAGCGAGTAAGAGTACCATGCCCGTTTGTTGGGAGTCATCAACTGCTTGAACGCCAATCGTGTTTGCAATCGCTCTCTGTCCTTCAGATACGGTTGCTCGGGTCTCAAGAATGACGGTCCCGAGCGCTGGAACTCGGATGAGGTACCCACCTGGCTGCCAAGCGGTCGCGACGATGTCGTCTCTCGTAACGGGCGGCTCTGGCCCGTCCTGATCAGTGAATGGATTGGCATCGCCTTTTGTTATGTAGCCCGCGTCAGTTTTGCCAACAACTCGGTGCGTCGTGAGGCCGCCGCCACTAAGTTCTTGAGCTTCATATACAACAACATCTCCACGTTGGACCTCTCCCGAGACCTGACTTGGAATCGCAACGAACCCATCCCCCTTCTCGATGGTAGGAGACATACTGTCCGATACTACAAAACTGAATAATACCGGCTGACCAAGCGCTGTTCCTAGAAGGATCAGTAGTATCACCGAGATACTACCAATCGTTAGCGCTCCGTTCAAGCATTTGCGAAGCATGGTAGCAGTCAGTTAGATTTCACATCCGGCGGTTGCGAGAGTGGCCGGCGTTTAGGTTGGGCTAGGTATCTCATGTTTGGGTTTGATAATCTCAGTCGGGCCGAACGACGGCGAGGTAGTATGTGAGCGAGATGACGAATACAGCAAGCGGCAGCCAATACCATGACTCGATCAGTGCTCCAGGAGCGAAGCCTGCGAGTTCTTCGACTGGTGTATCTGCGCTTGGCTCGGTCTCTTGGCCATCGCCATTGGTGCCACTGTCAGCATCACCATCGCCATTGGTGCCACTGTCAGCATCACCATCGCCATTGGTGCCACTGTCAGCATCACCATCGCCATTGGTGCCACTGTCAGCATCACCATCGCCATCGGTGCCACTGTCAGCATCACCATCACCGCCTCCGTCGCCGGCACCACCATTGCCGTCGCCATCGGTGCTACTGTCAACACCACCATCACCGCCTCCGTCGCCGGCACCATCACTGCCATCGCCATCGGTGCTACTGTCAACATCACCATCACCGCCTCCGTCGCCGGCACCGTCATTGCCATCGCCGCTACCGCCACTGGTGCCGCCATCGCCGGTACCACTACCACCGCTAGAACTACCGCCATCACTGCCACCGCCAGAACTACCGCCAACAGTGGGGACATCTGCGTTAT
>JGI12449J12846_1000225_pt1 | contig 19281 bp, 7 predicted proteins | sample 23E2SouthBayCA_FD_12846 | JGI IMG/M metagenome (IMG submission 12846) | reverse complement strand
CAGCGTCCGCCGGCGGGAGAATCGAAAAGAATCGAAGCTCCTCGGGGTCGAACGTCGCGCCTTGCCACTCGCGAACCTCGACGCCACCGGCCGTGGTAGTCACGCGTGCTCACCTCCGGCGTCGGCGTCCTGTCCGGCTGCTGTCGGCGTCCCTTGGAACACCGTCAGCGCGCGGTGCTTCACGTCGCCGTCGACGAACGCCGCCGGCCGAAGGGCCACCACCACAGTCCACGGCTTTCCTTCGACCGTGTCAGTGAACCCGACCGGCGTTCCGTACTGAAGCCCGTCCTCGACGCTGTCCCCATGCACCCGCGCGGCCGTCCCGTCCTGAATCAGCCGGCGTGGGAGGTCGCTATCGTACTCGGGGACGCGCTCCCGAAGGCGCTGGATGAAATGGTCCGTTGGTCGGTACGCCGCCGGTTCGCGTGGCGGCCGAACAGGAACTTCTAGGAGATCGTCGCGGGCCGGTTGCTGTGTAGCCTGTGCGTCCTCGGTCGTATCGGCGTATGGCTTCGTCATGATTGCTCACGACGCTCACCACCCAGCCGCGCGGCCGTTCGATACGGCGCTACCTCTCGGCCGGTGGTGAGAAAGAAGGCGAGATGGATTAGGGGCCTCCTCCCTCGGGCGTGCGTCGCTTATCAGACAATTATGAATACAGGTACAAAAAGACCCGCCCTGTGGGAAATTGCAAACGGGAGTTTGAGTGGGTGTAGGCGGTGTTTTGGCACATTACCATCATGGGAACATACCATGTCACCATGATGGTGAGACACCAGTGGGGGCAGTGCCTGTGCCGATGGGTTTTAGATGTTGTAATACGTTTATCTACATGGATTAGGGGCCTCTCCTCGGGCGTGCGTGTACTCCGGCCTGATTCCCGGCATCACGGACGCCCTGAAGGCTCTAAGAGAAATACACACTGGCGAGCGGCCGCGCTACCCTTCGAGATCGTCGCCGGTGTACGTGTAGTTCTGCCCGCCCGGCCCTGGTGTCTCAACTGGGAGCGTATTGAACACGTCCTGCCGTCGGATGTTCGACCAAAAGCTATCCGCATCTGTGTACCCCACAGCGTCGGCGTCAACGAGGTCTTTCAGGTCGCCGGCCGTTACGGTCCCTTGCTCACGGAGGGCCGTCACAATGGCGATAAGCGCGTCCTTACGCGCTTCCAAGACCTTGCCGTTCCCTTCAAGCTGTAACTCCTGAACAGCCGTGTGAATCGCGTCCTCGTCAGCCCTTTCGCCTTCTGCGCCCCCCTTGTCGGCAGGCGGTGTGTTGTCTGTGGCAGTGGCGGGTGTAGCGTCCTGCTGTGGTGCGAACCACACAAGCGACGCCCCGATCTTCTTGCTGTTCACTTGGCCGTCGTCGCGAAGGCGGCGAAGGCGCTGGTCGGCTCCCTGTCGCGTCATGTCCACTTCACCGGCCACTTCGCTCGTCGCCGCTGGTTCATGCGCCCGAACAGCCGCGAGTATCTCGGCGTCCGATGTTCCCGATTTGAATTGGCCGTCGGTGTCCCTGTCTTTCTCCATAGCAATAGGTAATACCACTTGAAGCAACTTAGTTCCTATTGCTATAGTAGCACTCCGGTAGTATTAAATGGTTTGCCACCATAGCAATAGGCAGACAAACCCGTTCCTCGGGGCGCTTCTTTTCGTAGGAAGTGCCCGGCGCTGGAACGCCGAGCGGGGTTGTCTGATGGAAGCTACAACCCATGTCCGCATACGACACCACCACTCAAGAAGGAACCGAACACGAACTATGTGACCGTGCTGTTCGCGCGCTCACCGAGTACATGAGCGTGCTGGATGAGGGCGGCAACATCTACAGCGTCACCACCGAGAGCGGGTCCGAGTACACCGTCGACGCCCGCGAGGGCCGGTGTACCTGCCCGGACGCCGAGTACAACCTTGCCGCCGGGGAGCAATGCAAGCACGAGCTTCGCGTCGCCTTCGCGACGGGCGAGCGCGCTGTCCCGGCGTGGGTCGACACCGACGCCGTCGACGACCAACTCGGTATCCACGTCGACGCGACGCCCCAGGTCGCCGCGACGGACGGCGGCGTGATCGACGCCGGCGATGAGGGCGAGATAGTCGACGCGGGCGGCGAGCGTATCGAAGGCCCGTTCCCCGAATTCAACAAGTACGGGAACTACTCAGGACACGACTACTACCGCTGTGGGCGCTGTGGGACCGAAGCCATGCGCGAGAAAGACCTATCGGACTGCTGTGAGGGCGCGCAATGAGCGACGGCGAGCTTACCGCGCCGGCCGAAGGGTCGGCGTCGACGCCGGACGAGATCGCGGACGAGTTGTGTGAAGCCACCTGTCGCATTGAGCGCGTGGATTACGACTCGCTCACCCACGACGAGCTCCGGGCGCTACTCGACGCCCGTTCGACGGTCGAAACGCTGTGTCGCCGCTATCGCCGAACGTCCACCCGCGGCGAATAGACACACCCCTTTTCGAGTGTTCTCACCGCGCCACCGTCACGGTGGGACGGTGATGTGTCAACAAACAGCAACTAAGTACCTGTCGCCCGTGGGTGTATCTGTAGCGCTCATGTCACACACCGAACCCACCCACGAAACCGAAGATCGCATCGAACTCCCCACCGAGGTCGTCGACGCTATCGCCGACCGCGTCGCCGCGAAGGAATCGCCGACCGAGCGCGACGTGCTCGACGCCGCGTTTGCGTCGGTCGACCGAGAAACCACGTTCCGAACCGAGGGCGGCCGGCCACTCGTCGACGCCGTCGGCGACCGGCTTGAGTGACGCCGTCGTGTCGCCGTCTGGTGGTTTTCTCGTTTGTCTTGTGTGGTTTTCCAGAGGCGAAACCCACGACAAGACACGCTACGCGCGCGGGCGTGCCGGGCTTGCACAATTTCGACGGGCGGGGGGTCCTGAGGTTCCTTGGGGTGTCTGCAGGATACCGCATAAGCCGCCAGAACGCCCGATTTCTCGGGGTGGGTTAGCCGGCGCTGTTCGCCGCGGCGTATCGGCGCTCCTTCAGCGGTTAGCCCGGCGGTGCTCCGCCGGCGGCGTCGTCGCTCGTCGACCGGTCACTCGCCGGCCGGTGAGGGTCGCCCGGCCCGCTCCGCTCGTCAGGGGGAGCGGTCGGCGAAGTTGCGGAAACCCACGTATAGTAAGAGCCATTACGTGAGTTTCCGGAACTTTCCTCGTCCGCACCGTCCTCAAAATCGGGGAGTTCGACGTGGTCGTCGAGATCGTCGACGCCGGCGTCGGCCCACTCGATCACGCGGCCGTCGTCGGGGTGTGCGCCTTTCTCGACCACGCCGTCCTCGACCAGCTCGTCGAGTATCTGTCGCACCCGGCGCTCGGTCACGTCGACGGCGTCGGCGACATCGGCAGTGGTCCACCGCTTACGCCCGTCGATAGCGTCGAGGACCTGGCGCTCGCCGTCGTCGCGAGTACGGACCACCCGCGCTTCGCCGGCGAGTGGGACCCACTCGGGGAGCGTGTCGGTGTGCACGTACACGACAGCGCCGTTCCCGTCGCGGCCGAATCGCATCGCCGCTTGGAGCGTGTCGTGCTCACGCATATGCGTGAGCACGTCGTCGCCGAACCCACCATACGACAGGTCGGTGCCTTTGCCGTCGCCGCGTTCGACCGTCTCGCCGGCGTAGGCACCCCACTTCTTGATGTACCCGTCGCCGTAGTGGTTCGACCCAATGACAGCACCGAGTCGGGTGTCGTCGAACTCGTTGCTCCCGAGGACGTTCCCGTAGTGTTTCGTGTCGTCGACGAGATCGAGCACGCCGGCGTCGTCGTACTCCCCTTTCGCGGTCATGGTCGTAATCACCGAGGGCTTTTGGCCGTGCTCATCGGCGATAGCTTCCAGCAGCGCGGCGTCACTTTCGGGGTTGACGTGGTCGGCAGAGTTGTAGGACTTGATGTAGTCACTCGACCGAACCAGATTCAGATTCAACGCGTGTTCGATGTACTCGGCGCGCTCGGCTTGCTGAAGCACCGGCCGGTGGTCGAGTCGTTCGCCGAGGGCCAACTCCCACATCCGCTTCGTGGGCGTCCCGTCGAGCGCGACTATCCCGCTCGGCTTTTGTGACGGTGGCGCGTCGGCCAGCGGGGGCGAGCGAAGCACCGACACCTCGGTCGTCGCGCGGTTGTAGACACCACGGCCGACGCCGTCAATCTCGACGGCTTCAAACCCGTTCCCGAGGTCGTCGCCCGCCAGCAGCGTGAACACGGCCAGCGGTGCGTCGGCGTGGGCGCTTGGGTCGTCAAAGACGTGTTGCTCGTCGGCTTCGACGCCGTGCTCGTCGAACCACAGCAGCGCGTCGGCGCGGCGTTCCTGGTCGTCGCGGTTGTCATGCAGATCGGTGTAGTCCTCGAACGGAACCCCGTCGACGGTCGACAACCAGTACGAGATCGCCCGCTCGGGCGTCGTCAGCGTTTCCTCATATGCGTCGGGGAACTCGTCGAATACGACCGTCCGCCCGGCCGTCACCTTCGATTTGTGGGCATAGCTGTAGTGACCGAGCAGAATGTCGAACTCGTCGGGGTCGAAGTCCCACTTCGACGCGTACGGGCAGTCCTGTCCCTCATGTCGCTGGCACGGGAGCGGTTCGTCGAGGACGTACTCGGCGGACTTGTGAATCGCCTTCGGCGTCGCACCGCGGCGATACCAGTCCCGAACCGTCTCTTGCCATTCCTCGCCGTGCTCGCCGTTGGCCGTATCACAGTCATGCGTGAACGCCGGCAGCGAGTAGACGTCGAGGTCGAACTCGGCGGCCCACTGCTTGAATTGGTCGTACTGTTCCTTCCGGCCGCGGCCGGTGAGAATCGTTACTGGTTCGCCGGTCCTCGCGGCCGCTTTCACCGCGCCGTAGGACTTGCCCATCGTCGGGAGCGCTTCGATCAGCCGGTGGTCGTAGCTGTCGTATGCGTCGGCGATAGCGTCGACCGTCCGCTCGCGAGCGTCGGTGATTGACAGCGTCTCGTCGTCCTGAGCGGCCGCGTGTTTCCAGTCCCATCCAGAGGTCGCCGTCGTGAGGTCGCGGACAGCCGGCGGGAGAACCGCCCTGTGGTCGACGTCGTCGGGTTCGTACTCCGGAACGTCGAACCCGAGTGAGCGAAGGTGTTCGATACCCTTCCACCACGTTTCGCCGGACACCCGCGGCGTCGCGTTGTTGGGTCGAACCTCGCCGGCGTCGATGAGGGCCATGACAACCGGCCCACCGTACCCGCCGCCGCCGGTGTCCTGCCAGCGCTGGTCGTTAACGATGTTCGCTGTCCCGTTGCCTCTCCCTCCCCACGTCGGGTCGAAAGCGCGTTCACCGTCACTCGTTGACGCGTCGTCGTTCCAGCGGTGTACGATAGTTCGGTCGGCGACGCGTTGCGCGTCGAGTCGGTCGAGCGCTGCGAACACGTCCCGCATATCGCTCGCCGTCTCGTCGCTCGTCGTCGCTTCAGGGTCGTACTCGGTGGCGTCGAACGCCTCATACGCTTCGGCCGTCGACGTGGTCGGTTCGGGGAGCTGGTCGTGCTCGTCGAGGATGTTCTCAAGCGCGTCGGTGTCCCACTCGCGAAGCTCGGTCGGCGTCCCTGGAACGTGCTCGCCCGTACTCACGCAAACGTGCTTGTGGTCGTATATCTCAATCTCCGGCAGGTCGTCGTTCTCGCCCCAGGGTTCGTCGTCTATCGCGAACTTTGCCTGTTTGACACCGTCCGGCAGGTCGCCGATATACGGCGCGTGAACGCCCGTCCCCGACACTGAAATGTCGGCATACGTCGCTCCAAGCCGGTCGAGTACGCGGACGAACTCGGGATGAACCTCGCCCGTTTCAGGACAGCGGACATCGTCACCGTCGACGAACGCGTGTGGTTCCTCGCCTTCCTCGCGAAGGAGGTATGTTACGCCGGCGAGCGTTGGGACCATGCCGGCCCACTCGCGGGCCGTTTCGAGATCGGCGTAGTTCGCGACAAGCCCCCACTTCCGGCGGGCGTCGTCGCCCTCGTCAGCGTCGGGGTGGTCGCGGTCCCCCCACGGCGCGAACGGCTTCTTTTCGCCCGATGTGTGACACATCCACTGCTCGCGGCCGTCCCACGGCGACGGGAACACGCCGCTGTCGGGGTTCGTGAACTCCGCGCTGTCCCACACACCGCTTTCGTCCGCTTCAGGTGTAGGGGAAACGTCCGGAGAACCGGCTTCCTCGGCGCTGTCCTCGTCGGTTTCTCCGGAAACGGTGGAGTCGTCGCCCTTGCCGGCGTCGGTGTCCGGCCGGTGCTCGGGACACAGCCCGCCCTGTCCACTGGGGTCGACGGCTTCGCGCGGACAGGTGGGCATCGTACACTGTCGGGCCGGTGGGACGCCGTCGCTACTCATGCCGGCACCTCCGCAAGTTTGGCGGCGTCCTCCGCTGTCCCTTCACAGAGATACTGGAACGCGTCGCCGAGGGTGTCGTCGTCGGGGTCGTCCCACGCGGCGAAGGCGAACGCGAGGTACTGCTGATAGACCGCGCCGGCGCGCGGGCCTACCTCACGCCGGCAGCTCGGACAGGAATAGACGTGCCACTCGTCGGCCGTCGTGTAGAGTGCACCGTTCCGATGAATCACCGGGTCAATCTGCTGCATCTCTCGCTCATGCCGGACGCAATACCCCTCGTCAGCGTCCGCCGGCGGGAGAATCGAAAAGAATCGAAGCTCCTCGGGGTCGAACGTCGCGCCTTGCCACTCGCGAACCTCGACGCCACCGGCCGTGGTAGTCACGCGTGCTCACCTCCGGCGTCGGCGTCCTGTCCGGCTGCTGTCGGCGTCCCTTGGAACACCGTCAGCGCGCGGTGCTTCACGTCGCCGTCGACGAACGCCGCCGGCCGAAGGGCCACCACCACAGTCCACGGCTTTCCTTCGACCGTGTCAGTGAACCCGACCGGCGTTCCGTACTGAAGCCCGTCCTCGACGCTGTCCCCATGCACCCGCGCGGCCGTCCCGTCCTGAATCAGCCGGCGTGGGAGGTCGCTATCGTACTCGGGGACGCGCTCCCGAAGGCGCTGGATGAAATGGTCCGTTGGTCGGTACGCCGCCGGTTCGCGTGGCGGCCGAACAGGAACTTCTAGGAGATCGTCGCGGGCCGGTTGCTGTGTAGCCTGTGCGTCCTCGGTCGTATCGGCGTATGGCTTCGTCATGATTGCTCACGACGCTCACCACCCAGCCGCGCGGCCGTTCGATACGGCGCTACCTCTCGGCCGGTGGTGAGAAAGAAGGCGAGATGGATTAGGGGCCTCCTCCCTCGGGCGTGCGTCGCTTATCAGACAATTATGAATACAGGTACAAAAAGACCCGCCCTGTGGGAAATTGCAAACGGGAGTTTGAGTGGGTGTAGGCGGTGTTTTGGCACATTACCATCATGGGAACATACCATGTCACCATGATGGTGAGACACCAGTGGGGGCAGTGCCTGTGCCGATGGGTTTTAGATGTTGTAATACGTTTATCTACATGGATTAGGGGCCTCTCCTCGGGCGTGCGTGTACTCCGGCCTGATTCCCGGCATCACGGACGCCCTGAAGGCTCTAAGAGAAATACACACTGGCGAGCGGCCGCGCTACCCTTCGAGATCGTCGCCGGTGTACGTGTAGTTCTGCCCGCCCGGCCCTGGTGTCTCAACTGGGAGCGTATTGAACACGTCCTGCCGTCGGATGTTCGACCAAAAGCTATCCGCATCTGTGTACCCCACAGCGTCGGCGTCAACGAGGTCTTTCAGGTCGCCGGCCGTTACGGTCCCTTGCTCACGGAGGGCCGTCACAATGGCGATAAGCGCGTCCTTACGCGCTTCCAAGACCTTGCCGTTCCCTTCAAGCTGTAACTCCTGAACAGCCGTGTGAATCGCGTCCTCGTCAGCCCTTTCGCCTTCTGCGCCCCCCTTGTCGGCAGGCGGTGTGTTGTCTGTGGCAGTGGCGGGTGTAGCGTCCTGCTGTGGTGCGAACCACACAAGCGACGCCCCGATCTTCTTGCTGTTCACTTGGCCGTCGTCGCGAAGGCGGCGAAGGCGCTGGTCGGCTCCCTGTCGCGTCATGTCCACTTCACCGGCCACTTCGCTCGTCGCCGCTGGTTCATGCGCCCGAACAGCCGCGAGTATCTCGGCGTCCGATGTTCCCGATTTGAATTGGCCGTCGGTGTCCCTGTCTTTCTCCATAGCAATAGGTAATACCACTTGAAGCAACTTAGTTCCTATTGCTATAGTAGCACTCCGGTAGTATTAAATGGTTTGCCACCATAGCAATAGGCAGACAAACCCGTTCCTCGGGGCGCTTCTTTTCGTAGGAAGTGCCCGGCGCTGGAACGCCGAGCGGGGTTGTCTGATGGAAGCTACAACCCATGTCCGCATACGACACCACCACTCAAGAAGGAACCGAACACGAACTATGTGACCGTGCTGTTCGCGCGCTCACCGAGTACATGAGCGTGCTGGATGAGGGCGGCAACATCTACAGCGTCACCACCGAGAGCGGGTCCGAGTACACCGTCGACGCCCGCGAGGGCCGGTGTACCTGCCCGGACGCCGAGTACAACCTTGCCGCCGGGGAGCAATGCAAGCACGAGCTTCGCGTCGCCTTCGCGACGGGCGAGCGCGCTGTCCCGGCGTGGGTCGACACCGACGCCGTCGACGACCAACTCGGTATCCACGTCGACGCGACGCCCCAGGTCGCCGCGACGGACGGCGGCGTGATCGACGCCGGCGATGAGGGCGAGATAGTCGACGCGGGCGGCGAGCGTATCGAAGGCCCGTTCCCCGAATTCAACAAGTACGGGAACTACTCAGGACACGACTACTACCGCTGTGGGCGCTGTGGGACCGAAGCCATGCGCGAGAAAGACCTATCGGACTGCTGTGAGGGCGCGCAATGAGCGACGGCGAGCTTACCGCGCCGGCCGAAGGGTCGGCGTCGACGCCGGACGAGATCGCGGACGAGTTGTGTGAAGCCACCTGTCGCATTGAGCGCGTGGATTACGACTCGCTCACCCACGACGAGCTCCGGGCGCTACTCGACGCCCGTTCGACGGTCGAAACGCTGTGTCGCCGCTATCGCCGAACGTCCACCCGCGGCGAATAGACACACCCCTTTTCGAGTGTTCTCACCGCGCCACCGTCACGGTGGGACGGTGATGTGTCAACAAACAGCAACTAAGTACCTGTCGCCCGTGGGTGTATCTGTAGCGCTCATGTCACACACCGAACCCACCCACGAAACCGAAGATCGCATCGAACTCCCCACCGAGGTCGTCGACGCTATCGCCGACCGCGTCGCCGCGAAGGAATCGCCGACCGAGCGCGACGTGCTCGACGCCGCGTTTGCGTCGGTCGACCGAGAAACCACGTTCCGAACCGAGGGCGGCCGGCCACTCGTCGACGCCGTCGGCGACCGGCTTGAGTGACGCCGTCGTGTCGCCGTCTGGTGGTTTTCTCGTTTGTCTTGTGTGGTTTTCCAGAGGCGAAACCCACGACAAGACACGCTACGCGCGCGGGCGTGCCGGGCTTGCACAATTTCGACGGGCGGGGGGTCCTGAGGTTCCTTGGGGTGTCTGCAGGATACCGCATAAGCCGCCAGAACGCCCGATTTCTCGGGGTGGGTTAGCCGGCGCTGTTCGCCGCGGCGTATCGGCGCTCCTTCAGCGGTTAGCCCGGCGGTGCTCCGCCGGCGGCGTCGTCGCTCGTCGACCGGTCACTCGCCGGCCGGTGAGGGTCGCCCGGCCCGCTCCGCTCGTCAGGGGGAGCGGTCGGCGAAGTTGCGGAAACCCACGTATAGTAAGAGCCATTACGTGAGTTTCCGGAACTTTCCTCGTCCGCACCGTCCTCAAAATCGGGGAGTTCGACGTGGTCGTCGAGATCGTCGACGCCGGCGTCGGCCCACTCGATCACGCGGCCGTCGTCGGGGTGTGCGCCTTTCTCGACCACGCCGTCCTCGACCAGCTCGTCGAGTATCTGTCGCACCCGGCGCTCGGTCACGTCGACGGCGTCGGCGACATCGGCAGTGGTCCACCGCTTACGCCCGTCGATAGCGTCGAGGACCTGGCGCTCGCCGTCGTCGCGAGTACGGACCACCCGCGCTTCGCCGGCGAGTGGGACCCACTCGGGGAGCGTGTCGGTGTGCACGTACACGACAGCGCCGTTCCCGTCGCGGCCGAATCGCATCGCCGCTTGGAGCGTGTCGTGCTCACGCATATGCGTGAGCACGTCGTCGCCGAACCCACCATACGACAGGTCGGTGCCTTTGCCGTCGCCGCGTTCGACCGTCTCGCCGGCGTAGGCACCCCACTTCTTGATGTACCCGTCGCCGTAGTGGTTCGACCCAATGACAGCACCGAGTCGGGTGTCGTCGAACTCGTTGCTCCCGAGGACGTTCCCGTAGTGTTTCGTGTCGTCGACGAGATCGAGCACGCCGGCGTCGTCGTACTCCCCTTTCGCGGTCATGGTCGTAATCACCGAGGGCTTTTGGCCGTGCTCATCGGCGATAGCTTCCAGCAGCGCGGCGTCACTTTCGGGGTTGACGTGGTCGGCAGAGTTGTAGGACTTGATGTAGTCACTCGACCGAACCAGATTCAGATTCAACGCGTGTTCGATGTACTCGGCGCGCTCGGCTTGCTGAAGCACCGGCCGGTGGTCGAGTCGTTCGCCGAGGGCCAACTCCCACATCCGCTTCGTGGGCGTCCCGTCGAGCGCGACTATCCCGCTCGGCTTTTGTGACGGTGGCGCGTCGGCCAGCGGGGGCGAGCGAAGCACCGACACCTCGGTCGTCGCGCGGTTGTAGACACCACGGCCGACGCCGTCAATCTCGACGGCTTCAAACCCGTTCCCGAGGTCGTCGCCCGCCAGCAGCGTGAACACGGCCAGCGGTGCGTCGGCGTGGGCGCTTGGGTCGTCAAAGACGTGTTGCTCGTCGGCTTCGACGCCGTGCTCGTCGAACCACAGCAGCGCGTCGGCGCGGCGTTCCTGGTCGTCGCGGTTGTCATGCAGATCGGTGTAGTCCTCGAACGGAACCCCGTCGACGGTCGACAACCAGTACGAGATCGCCCGCTCGGGCGTCGTCAGCGTTTCCTCATATGCGTCGGGGAACTCGTCGAATACGACCGTCCGCCCGGCCGTCACCTTCGATTTGTGGGCATAGCTGTAGTGACCGAGCAGAATGTCGAACTCGTCGGGGTCGAAGTCCCACTTCGACGCGTACGGGCAGTCCTGTCCCTCATGTCGCTGGCACGGGAGCGGTTCGTCGAGGACGTACTCGGCGGACTTGTGAATCGCCTTCGGCGTCGCACCGCGGCGATACCAGTCCCGAACCGTCTCTTGCCATTCCTCGCCGTGCTCGCCGTTGGCCGTATCACAGTCATGCGTGAACGCCGGCAGCGAGTAGACGTCGAGGTCGAACTCGGCGGCCCACTGCTTGAATTGGTCGTACTGTTCCTTCCGGCCGCGGCCGGTGAGAATCGTTACTGGTTCGCCGGTCCTCGCGGCCGCTTTCACCGCGCCGTAGGACTTGCCCATCGTCGGGAGCGCTTCGATCAGCCGGTGGTCGTAGCTGTCGTATGCGTCGGCGATAGCGTCGACCGTCCGCTCGCGAGCGTCGGTGATTGACAGCGTCTCGTCGTCCTGAGCGGCCGCGTGTTTCCAGTCCCATCCAGAGGTCGCCGTCGTGAGGTCGCGGACAGCCGGCGGGAGAACCGCCCTGTGGTCGACGTCGTCGGGTTCGTACTCCGGAACGTCGAACCCGAGTGAGCGAAGGTGTTCGATACCCTTCCACCACGTTTCGCCGGACACCCGCGGCGTCGCGTTGTTGGGTCGAACCTCGCCGGCGTCGATGAGGGCCATGACAACCGGCCCACCGTACCCGCCGCCGCCGGTGTCCTGCCAGCGCTGGTCGTTAACGATGTTCGCTGTCCCGTTGCCTCTCCCTCCCCACGTCGGGTCGAAAGCGCGTTCACCGTCACTCGTTGACGCGTCGTCGTTCCAGCGGTGTACGATAGTTCGGTCGGCGACGCGTTGCGCGTCGAGTCGGTCGAGCGCTGCGAACACGTCCCGCATATCGCTCGCCGTCTCGTCGCTCGTCGTCGCTTCAGGGTCGTACTCGGTGGCGTCGAACGCCTCATACGCTTCGGCCGTCGACGTGGTCGGTTCGGGGAGCTGGTCGTGCTCGTCGAGGATGTTCTCAAGCGCGTCGGTGTCCCACTCGCGAAGCTCGGTCGGCGTCCCTGGAACGTGCTCGCCCGTACTCACGCAAACGTGCTTGTGGTCGTATATCTCAATCTCCGGCAGGTCGTCGTTCTCGCCCCAGGGTTCGTCGTCTATCGCGAACTTTGCCTGTTTGACACCGTCCGGCAGGTCGCCGATATACGGCGCGTGAACGCCCGTCCCCGACACTGAAATGTCGGCATACGTCGCTCCAAGCCGGTCGAGTACGCGGACGAACTCGGGATGAACCTCGCCCGTTTCAGGACAGCGGACATCGTCACCGTCGACGAACGCGTGTGGTTCCTCGCCTTCCTCGCGAAGGAGGTATGTTACGCCGGCGAGCGTTGGGACCATGCCGGCCCACTCGCGGGCCGTTTCGAGATCGGCGTAGTTCGCGACAAGCCCCCACTTCCGGCGGGCGTCGTCGCCCTCGTCAGCGTCGGGGTGGTCGCGGTCCCCCCACGGCGCGAACGGCTTCTTTTCGCCCGATGTGTGACACATCCACTGCTCGCGGCCGTCCCACGGCGACGGGAACACGCCGCTGTCGGGGTTCGTGAACTCCGCGCTGTCCCACACACCGCTTTCGTCCGCTTCAGGTGTAGGGGAAACGTCCGGAGAACCGGCTTCCTCGGCGCTGTCCTCGTCGGTTTCTCCGGAAACGGTGGAGTCGTCGCCCTTGCCGGCGTCGGTGTCCGGCCGGTGCTCGGGACACAGCCCGCCCTGTCCACTGGGGTCGACGGCTTCGCGCGGACAGGTGGGCATCGTACACTGTCGGGCCGGTGGGACGCCGTCGCTACTCATGCCGGCACCTCCGCAAGTTTGGCGGCGTCCTCCGCTGTCCCTTCACAGAGATACTGGAACGCGTCGCCGAGGGTGTCGTCGTCGGGGTCGTCCCACGCGGCGAAGGCGAACGCGAGGTACTGCTGATAGACCGCGCCGGCGCGCGGGCCTACCTCACGCCGGCAGCTCGGACAGGAATAGACGTGCCACTCGTCGGCCGTCGTGTAGAGTGCACCGTTCCGATGAATCACCGGGTCAATCTGCTGCATCTCTCGCTCATGCCGGACGCAATACCCCTCGTCAGCGTCCGCCGGCGGGAGAATCGAAAAGAATCGAAGCTCCTCGGGGTCGAACGTCGCGCCTTGCCACTCGCGAACCTCGACGCCACCGGCCGTGGTAGTCACGCGTGCTCACCTCCGGCGTCGGCGTCCTGTCCGGCTGCTGTCGGCGTCCCTTGGAACACCGTCAGCGCGCGGTGCTTCACGTCGCCGTCGACGAACGCCGCCGGCCGAAGGGCCACCACCACAGTCCACGGCTTTCCTTCGACCGTGTCAGTGAACCCGACCGGCGTTCCGTACTGAAGCCCGTCCTCGACGCTGTCCCCATGCACCCGCGCGGCCGTCCCGTCCTGAATCAGCCGGCGTGGGAGGTCGCTATCGTACTCGGGGACGCGCTCCCGAAGGCGCTGGATGAAATGGTCCGTTGGTCGGTACGCCGCCGGTTCGCGTGGCGGCCGAACAGGAACTTCTAGGAGATCGTCGCGGGCCGGTTGCTGTGTAGCCTGTGCGTCCTCGGTCGTATCGGCGTATGGCTTCGTCATGATTGCTCACGACGCTCACCACCCAGCCGCGCGGCCGTTCGATACGGCGCTACCTCTCGGCCGGTGGTGAGAAAGAAGGCGAGATGGATTAGGGGCCTCCTCCCTCGGGCGTGCGTCGCTTATCAGACAATTATGAATACAGGTACAAAAAGACCCGCCCTGTGGGAAATTGCAAACGGGAGTTTGAGTGGGTGTAGGCGGTGTTTTGGCACATTACCATCATGGGAACATACCATGTCACCATGATGGTGAGACACCAGTGGGGGCAGTGCCTGTGCCGATGGGTTTTAGATGTTGTAATACGTTTATCTACATGGATTAGGGGCCTCTCCTCGGGCGTGCGTGTACTCCGGCCTGATTCCCGGCATCACGGACGCCCTGAAGGCTCTAAGAGAAATACACACTGGCGAGCGGCCGCGCTACCCTTCGAGATCGTCGCCGGTGTACGTGTAGTTCTGCCCGCCCGGCCCTGGTGTCTCAACTGGGAGCGTATTGAACACGTCCTGCCGTCGGATGTTCGACCAAAAGCTATCCGCATCTGTGTACCCCACAGCGTCGGCGTCAACGAGGTCTTTCAGGTCGCCGGCCGTTACGGTCCCTTGCTCACGGAGGGCCGTCACAATGGCGATAAGCGCGTCCTTACGCGCTTCCAAGACCTTGCCGTTCCCTTCAAGCTGTAACTCCTGAACAGCCGTGTGAATCGCGTCCTCGTCAGCCCTTTCGCCTTCTGCGCCCCCCTTGTCGGCAGGCGGTGTGTTGTCTGTGGCAGTGGCGGGTGTAGCGTCCTGCTGTGGTGCGAACCACACAAGCGACGCCCCGATCTTCTTGCTGTTCACTTGGCCGTCGTCGCGAAGGCGGCGAAGGCGCTGGTCGGCTCCCTGTCGCGTCATGTCCACTTCACCGGCCACTTCGCTCGTCGCCGCTGGTTCATGCGCCCGAACAGCCGCGAGTATCTCGGCGTCCGATGTTCCCGATTTGAATTGGCCGTCGGTGTCCCTGTCTTTCTCCATAGCAATAGGTAATACCACTTGAAGCAACTTAGTTCCTATTGCTATAGTAGCACTCCGGTAGTATTAAATGGTTTGCCACCATAGCAATAGGCAGACAAACCCGTTCCTCGGGGCGCTTCTTTTCGTAGGAAGTGCCCGGCGCTGGAACGCCGAGCGGGGTTGTCTGATGGAAGCTACAACCCATGTCCGCATACGACACCACCACTCAAGAAGGAACCGAACACGAACTATGTGACCGTGCTGTTCGCGCGCTCACCGAGTACATGAGCGTGCTGGATGAGGGCGGCAACATCTACAGCGTCACCACCGAGAGCGGGTCCGAGTACACCGTCGACGCCCGCGAGGGCCGGTGTACCTGCCCGGACGCCGAGTACAACCTTGCCGCCGGGGAGCAATGCAAGCACGAGCTTCGCGTCGCCTTCGCGACGGGCGAGCGCGCTGTCCCGGCGTGGGTCGACACCGACGCCGTCGACGACCAACTCGGTATCCACGTCGACGCGACGCCCCAGGTCGCCGCGACGGACGGCGGCGTGATCGACGCCGGCGATGAGGGCGAGATAGTCGACGCGGGCGGCGAGCGTATCGAAGGCCCGTTCCCCGAATTCAACAAGTACGGGAACTACTCAGGACACGACTACTACCGCTGTGGGCGCTGTGGGACCGAAGCCATGCGCGAGAAAGACCTATCGGACTGCTGTGAGGGCGCGCAATGAGCGACGGCGAGCTTACCGCGCCGGCCGAAGGGTCGGCGTCGACGCCGGACGAGATCGCGGACGAGTTGTGTGAAGCCACCTGTCGCATTGAGCGCGTGGATTACGACTCGCTCACCCACGACGAGCTCCGGGCGCTACTCGACGCCCGTTCGACGGTCGAAACGCTGTGTCGCCGCTATCGCCGAACGTCCACCCGCGGCGAATAGACACACCCCTTTTCGAGTGTTCTCACCGCGCCACCGTCACGGTGGGACGGTGATGTGTCAACAAACAGCAACTAAGTACCTGTCGCCCGTGGGTGTATCTGTAGCGCTCATGTCACACACCGAACCCACCCACGAAACCGAAGATCGCATCGAACTCCCCACCGAGGTCGTCGACGCTATCGCCGACCGCGTCGCCGCGAAGGAATCGCCGACCGAGCGCGACGTGCTCGACGCCGCGTTTGCGTCGGTCGACCGAGAAACCACGTTCCGAACCGAGGGCGGCCGGCCACTCGTCGACGCCGTCGGCGACCGGCTTGAGTGACGCCGTCGTGTCGCCGTCTGGTGGTTTTCTCGTTTGTCTTGTGTGGTTTTCCAGAGGCGAAACCCACGACAAGACACGCTACGCGCGCGGGCGTGCCGGGCTTGCACAATTTCGACGGGCGGGGGGTCCTGAGGTTCCTTGGGGTGTCTGCAGGATACCGCATAAGCCGCCAGAACGCCCGATTTCTCGGGGTGGGTTAGCCGGCGCTGTTCGCCGCGGCGTATCGGCGCTCCTTCAGCGGTTAGCCCGGCGGTGCTCCGCCGGCGGCGTCGTCGCTCGTCGACCGGTCACTCGCCGGCCGGTGAGGGTCGCCCGGCCCGCTCCGCTCGTCAGGGGGAGCGGTCGGCGAAGTTGCGGAAACCCACGTATAGTAAGAGCCATTACGTGAGTTTCCGGAACTTTCCTCGTCCGCACCGTCCTCAAAATCGGGGAGTTCGACGTGGTCGTCGAGATCGTCGACGCCGGCGTCGGCCCACTCGATCACGCGGCCGTCGTCGGGGTGTGCGCCTTTCTCGACCACGCCGTCCTCGACCAGCTCGTCGAGTATCTGTCGCACCCGGCGCTCGGTCACGTCGACGGCGTCGGCGACATCGGCAGTGGTCCACCGCTTACGCCCGTCGATAGCGTCGAGGACCTGGCGCTCGCCGTCGTCGCGAGTACGGACCACCCGCGCTTCGCCGGCGAGTGGGACCCACTCGGGGAGCGTGTCGGTGTGCACGTACACGACAGCGCCGTTCCCGTCGCGGCCGAATCGCATCGCCGCTTGGAGCGTGTCGTGCTCACGCATATGCGTGAGCACGTCGTCGCCGAACCCACCATACGACAGGTCGGTGCCTTTGCCGTCGCCGCGTTCGACCGTCTCGCCGGCGTAGGCACCCCACTTCTTGATGTACCCGTCGCCGTAGTGGTTCGACCCAATGACAGCACCGAGTCGGGTGTCGTCGAACTCGTTGCTCCCGAGGACGTTCCCGTAGTGTTTCGTGTCGTCGACGAGATCGAGCACGCCGGCGTCGTCGTACTCCCCTTTCGCGGTCATGGTCGTAATCACCGAGGGCTTTTGGCCGTGCTCATCGGCGATAGCTTCCAGCAGCGCGGCGTCACTTTCGGGGTTGACGTGGTCGGCAGAGTTGTAGGACTTGATGTAGTCACTCGACCGAACCAGATTCAGATTCAACGCGTGTTCGATGTACTCGGCGCGCTCGGCTTGCTGAAGCACCGGCCGGTGGTCGAGTCGTTCGCCGAGGGCCAACTCCCACATCCGCTTCGTGGGCGTCCCGTCGAGCGCGACTATCCCGCTCGGCTTTTGTGACGGTGGCGCGTCGGCCAGCGGGGGCGAGCGAAGCACCGACACCTCGGTCGTCGCGCGGTTGTAGACACCACGGCCGACGCCGTCAATCTCGACGGCTTCAAACCCGTTCCCGAGGTCGTCGCCCGCCAGCAGCGTGAACACGGCCAGCGGTGCGTCGGCGTGGGCGCTTGGGTCGTCAAAGACGTGTTGCTCGTCGGCTTCGACGCCGTGCTCGTCGAACCACAGCAGCGCGTCGGCGCGGCGTTCCTGGTCGTCGCGGTTGTCATGCAGATCGGTGTAGTCCTCGAACGGAACCCCGTCGACGGTCGACAACCAGTACGAGATCGCCCGCTCGGGCGTCGTCAGCGTTTCCTCATATGCGTCGGGGAACTCGTCGAATACGACCGTCCGCCCGGCCGTCACCTTCGATTTGTGGGCATAGCTGTAGTGACCGAGCAGAATGTCGAACTCGTCGGGGTCGAAGTCCCACTTCGACGCGTACGGGCAGTCCTGTCCCTCATGTCGCTGGCACGGGAGCGGTTCGTCGAGGACGTACTCGGCGGACTTGTGAATCGCCTTCGGCGTCGCACCGCGGCGATACCAGTCCCGAACCGTCTCTTGCCATTCCTCGCCGTGCTCGCCGTTGGCCGTATCACAGTCATGCGTGAACGCCGGCAGCGAGTAGACGTCGAGGTCGAACTCGGCGGCCCACTGCTTGAATTGGTCGTACTGTTCCTTCCGGCCGCGGCCGGTGAGAATCGTTACTGGTTCGCCGGTCCTCGCGGCCGCTTTCACCGCGCCGTAGGACTTGCCCATCGTCGGGAGCGCTTCGATCAGCCGGTGGTCGTAGCTGTCGTATGCGTCGGCGATAGCGTCGACCGTCCGCTCGCGAGCGTCGGTGATTGACAGCGTCTCGTCGTCCTGAGCGGCCGCGTGTTTCCAGTCCCATCCAGAGGTCGCCGTCGTGAGGTCGCGGACAGCCGGCGGGAGAACCGCCCTGTGGTCGACGTCGTCGGGTTCGTACTCCGGAACGTCGAACCCGAGTGAGCGAAGGTGTTCGATACCCTTCCACCACGTTTCGCCGGACACCCGCGGCGTCGCGTTGTTGGGTCGAACCTCGCCGGCGTCGATGAGGGCCATGACAACCGGCCCACCGTACCCGCCGCCGCCGGTGTCCTGCCAGCGCTGGTCGTTAACGATGTTCGCTGTCCCGTTGCCTCTCCCTCCCCACGTCGGGTCGAAAGCGCGTTCACCGTCACTCGTTGACGCGTCGTCGTTCCAGCGGTGTACGATAGTTCGGTCGGCGACGCGTTGCGCGTCGAGTCGGTCGAGCGCTGCGAACACGTCCCGCATATCGCTCGCCGTCTCGTCGCTCGTCGTCGCTTCAGGGTCGTACTCGGTGGCGTCGAACGCCTCATACGCTTCGGCCGTCGACGTGGTCGGTTCGGGGAGCTGGTCGTGCTCGTCGAGGATGTTCTCAAGCGCGTCGGTGTCCCACTCGCGAAGCTCGGTCGGCGTCCCTGGAACGTGCTCGCCCGTACTCACGCAAACGTGCTTGTGGTCGTATATCTCAATCTCCGGCAGGTCGTCGTTCTCGCCCCAGGGTTCGTCGTCTATCGCGAACTTTGCCTGTTTGACACCGTCCGGCAGGTCGCCGATATACGGCGCGTGAACGCCCGTCCCCGACACTGAAATGTCGGCATACGTCGCTCCAAGCCGGTCGAGTACGCGGACGAACTCGGGATGAACCTCGCCCGTTTCAGGACAGCGGACATCGTCACCGTCGACGAACGCGTGTGGTTCCTCGCCTTCCTCGCGAAGGAGGTATGTTACGCCGGCGAGCGTTGGGACCATGCCGGCCCACTCGCGGGCCGTTTCGAGATCGGCGTAGTTCGCGACAAGCCCCCACTTCCGGCGGGCGTCGTCGCCCTCGTCAGCGTCGGGG
>JGI12449J12846_1000215_pt1 | contig 19872 bp, 19 predicted proteins | sample 23E2SouthBayCA_FD_12846 | JGI IMG/M metagenome (IMG submission 12846) | reverse complement strand
GGCGTCGATACTATCGTCCTCAACTACGGCACGACTGTCAGGGCCGGCAACGCGACGCCACTCGTCAACACCTCCGAATACGCCTATCTCGACACCAACGGTAACGCCAATCTCGACGGTGCGGAGCAGTTAGCATCTCGACCTGTCGTCACGAGCGAATTGGTCGGCGACGGTCGAGTTATCGCCGTCAGTGACCCGAGTCTCTTCGTGAACGCGATGCTCGAACGAGGTGACAACCGACGGTTCGTCCGGAACATCGTCGCCGATCACGACACGGCCCTGCTGGATTACTCACACGCCAGCAGTATTCCGCCAGTGGCCGCTGCCGTCCTCGCCGTGCAGCGGTCGGACGCGTTGTTACTGTTCTGTGGCGTCGTGCTTGTCGGGGCGCTACTCGCGTACGACCGCCGTCTCGACGAGCCTATTCGGGATCGATTCCGCGAATACAGCGGCCGCGAGCCGGAGCCGCACTTGTCCCGAGACGGCGTGGAAAAGTACCTTAGCGGCCGTCACCCGGACTGGGAATCCGCTCAAGTAAAGCGAGTAACGGAAGCCGTTATTAAACAGCGGCCCGACCGTCAACGTAATGACTGATCCGGCGGTACTGTACGACCGTCTCAGAGAGGAGACGGAAACAGTTCTTATCGGTAACGAGCAGATTCTTCGACACATTACTGTCGCAATGCTTACGCGCGGTCACGTGCTTTTAGAGGGGGTTCCCGGTGTCGCAAAAACCACAATTGCCACGCTTATCGCCAACGCGACGGATCTCCAGCACTCTCGGGTCCAGATGACGCCTGACTTGCTCCCTGCAGATATCACCGGAACGACAGTGTATCACCAGCGAAACGGCGAGTTCGAGCTGCAGAAAGGCCCGGTGTTTACCAATCTGGTCATCGCTGACGAGATCAACCGCGCCCCGCCGAAAACGCAGAGCGCGCTGCTCGAAGCGATGCAGGAGGGGCAGGTGTCTATCGAAGGGTCGACGCTCGAACTCCCGACGCCGTTTACCGTCGTTGCGACGATGAACCCACTTGAGATGGAAGGGACGTTCAAACTCCCGGAGGCCCAGCGCGACCGATTCCAGATGAAACTCGTCACTGAGATTCCCAACTCCGAGGATGAGCGCGCAATCCTCGACCGGTTCGACGCGAATCCGACGCTTGATGCGGACTCTATCTCGCAGGTCATCTCTCGGGACGAACTTCTGGACGCCCGGACAGTGGTCCCTGAGACACATATCGAAGACAGCATCAAGGAGTACATCCTCGCTATCGTCGGCGCAACGCGGGACCACCGAAACGTCATTCACGGCGCCTCACCGCGGGCGACAATCGATCTGCAGAATACAGCGAAAGCGGTCGCTCGTCTGAACGGCCGCGAGTATGTCATTCCGGACGACGTAAAAGAGATGGCGCTCCCGGTGTTGCGCCATCGTCTCATTATGAACAGCGACGCCGAACTGAGCCAGATCACCGCTGAAGCGGTTATCGAGGAAATCCTCCAGTCGATAACGCCGCCGGGGTCTGACACCGACCACAGTGCGGATGTCGAGACAGCGGTCGGTGACGGCGGGACGAAACGCGACTCCGAATAGCGACCGGACCGCAGTTAGCTGGTTTCCGGGATTGTGGTCGTCTCTTGTTCCGGAGTCGCCGTGCCACTGGACTGCGCCGATGGTTGTTCGAGTGCGTCCCACGACACGGTCACGACGCCGCTGAAGCGCTCGTCATCGCGGGTGTCGACGGTAACCGGTCTGTCAAGGCCCGTGGCAAACCCCACCGCGAGCAGGGACACCACCGGATGATCTAGTCGGTGAATGTCACCGAACGCAGGATTATCGATGGCAATAGAAGCGGTTCGGTTCTCGCCACCGATTTCGATTGTTGTGTCGTCGACGAGTTCGAACTGCTCGGACAGGGCCGCAGTCAGCTGTGTCGCTATTGCATCGGGGTCGTCATCGAGTTCACCCGANAGGGTTCGCTCGAACTCGGTGTATAGCCGGNCACCGGTCGGGGGAAGCGATATACCTTGCNCCGCTTCGACGCCCGTGACGAACAGCTCTCCCAACTGCTCCGGGTCGGGAACCGCGTACTCGACGTGCTGGGGGACGAACAGGCGCGCAGCCATCTCCAGGTGGGATGCTGTTGGGACATACACCGTCTCAGTCTGGAGTTCCAGTTCGCTGACAAGGTGCTGCTCGACATCGGCTAGCGTGTCGAACACCGTGTCACCGACCGACGCCGAAACGAATCGCTCGGGAGTGAGATAAAACGTGACGATGCCGGCGAACACACCGGTCCCACCGAACGCGATGAAAATAGTTTGCAGGGCCGGAAAAACGAACGCCGCTATGAGGGAGAGCCCACCGACCGCAAAAAAGCCCAATGCGGTCCGTCTGAACGTTGCCCGCTTTGCATGCGCGTAGGACTCGCGTAACCGGCGGTTCTCCTCTCGCAACACGCCTAGCTCCGCTTCGAGTGTCTGGCGATCCGGTACAACATCTGTTTGCTGGTCGCTGTCATCAGCTGATGCGTCCAGTTGCGAGGGCTCGGGTTGACTCATAGGAATTCACGATCCGAAGCTGCGTCTTCAGTCACGATATCGAGTTCTAGCAGCAGATAGCGATGGAGCAGATAGCCGACGATGGCAATCCCAACGAGGAGGGCGGACCCGGCCCTGAATGGGTCTAGGTTCAAGCGTCCGAGCGACAGCCAGGCGAGACCGCCGAGCAGTGGCACGACAAGCGCCACGAGGTTGCCAGCGACTCGACTGTCGGGTGTCTCAACTGCGACCGAAAGCAATGCGAGGAACAGGCCACCTTCGACAAGGACGAGCGATAGCAGTGACGGTGCATCAACTGCGATGAGTGCTATCTGTCCCAGCACGACCGCGAGAACGACTGTTCCGGACAGATAGAGCCCGCCCAGGACAACACCGACGAGGCCAAGCCATACCGGTCCACCCAGGACGAGCCCGCCTGCCGCGGCGACGATGCCCAGCAGGCCGAGCACGGTCGGCAGTGATTGAAGCGACCGTCCCCTCGCCAGTGCCATACTCATACGGACCCCCGCTGGTCTGTGTTCGCTGGGCTGCCGGACAGAATCGCCGAAATCTGGTCCGGCGACCCAACCTCGTAGGCCGTCACCGAGTCGATTTCGTTCAATTCACGCCGGAACTGGTCGAAGGCCCGATACCGCTCGTAGGCGGTATCGAGGTCCGTGAGGAGGTCCGTATCGAAGGCCACTGACGGCGTGATAAACACGACGACCTCTGTTGCGTTGCGTCTTGCCAGTCCAACTGTGTTCCGCAGTTCGTTCGGGTTGCTGTCGTCTGTACAAATGACCAGCAGGTCCGCGCTGCGTACCTCCTGTGGTGCCGCCTGCAACCCGTTGTACAGTGGCTGGTCGGGAAGGTGTCGCTTTGACCCAGCAGCGCTCCGATACGCGAGCAGCGTCGCTTCTATCGGTGATTGTGTGTTCGCCGCCGGATTTACCATCCCTGTCATCGTTCCGGTGTGCGTCGCTGTCGTGGTGGCTGTCGGCGGCGTCTCAGTTTCGGTGTCGAGGTCACTGATCCGATGCTGACACGACCTGTAAACCTCGGCTCGCGCTACTGGGACTCTCGATTCCGTCACGCCTGCGTCATCGATAGTCACGTACCCTAACGGGTCGCGGGTCGCTTCGGCACGCTGCTGGAACGCCGCTGCGACCGCTTTGAGATGCTCTAGCTTCGTTTCGCCAGGTGCGCCATCGCCCAGCGTTTGACGGTGATCAAGGACGAGGACCACGCTACGGTTACTCTCGGCCTCGTAGTTACGGACGTGTGCCTCGTCCAGTCTGGCAGTCGCCTTCCAGTCGACGTATTTCAGTGCGTCACCCGGAACGTATTTTCGAATTTCCTCGGCTGACAGGCCACCCGTCCGCCCGCGGGCATCGTGCTCCCCGACACCGCGTAGCAGCCGTTTCCCACTCTGGCCAACGTGAATCGGGCCGACCGACGGCGACTCGACTGTTATTTCGGGGCCGGGCCCCGTTGTGAACGACTGGGTAAACAGCCCGGTGCCGTCACTGACCGTCACTGTGGCTCCGGGAACGGTGTAGTTGCCAACAGTCTCCCAGGTGAGCGGGAGTGTCACTGATGACGACTGCATCGACGCACCGAGATCGACATCCGGAGTGGGGCCCGCTTCCATCCGCGCTGCGAGTGGAATCTGTGCTTCGATAGAAAGCGGCAGGTGATCGCCGGCAGCGTTGACCGATGCTTCAAGTGTGTAGTTCGTTTCGGCGTCAGTCCGTATTCGGGACCGGTCGAGCGACTGGCTAACTGTGAGTTCGTCTTTGAGCCGAGAAACGCCACGAACGAACGCAAACTGCATCGCGAGCAGCCAGCCTGCGAGCCCGACGGCTCCGACGACTAAGAGGGGTGCATCGAGGAGCCCACCACCCACGATGAGGCTACCGATAGCAGTGAGCGTGAGCCAGAACCGCCGCGTAACACGCATTACCTTCCGTTACTGAATCGAGCCCATTGAAGATACCGACAGACATACCCGGGTACTTCGGCAGTACATCTGCACCTGATATCGAAATCGATACTGATACTCAGGGAATTACTTACTTAACCTCTGATCAAGAATATTGGTGTACAGATGTCGCAGAAGTCTATTTTATCCCGGTTTTTGGGACTCTGTCTGAATGCATCTTCTGGACTCAGTCTTAATATTGAAGCTAAAGGTCCAGACGGCCCTACCGGCACCCGTCGTCTCACCGGCAACTGGTTCCGTAACGCGCCGCTGGTCGGCGCTGGTGCCATTGTACTCGCTACGCTACTTCTCGCCGGTGTCGTGTTTCCAGTCGCCGGGATGTCGCCGCAAATGAACACCACTAGCGGCGGTGGGGCCGATACGCCGAACGCACAGCAGGTTCAGGCCGATGCGAACGCCACTGATACAGATGGAGACGGACTGTCGGATTCGCTAGAGCGGTCTACTTATAACACTGACCCGACCGACGCGGACACGGACGGCGACGGCTATCCGGACGGCATGGAAGTCCGCTGTGAGCAGGCTATCCCGGATGCAGACCCACTCCGAACGGACATTTATGTCGAAGTCGATTCGACACAGGCAACGACGCTCAGCGATTCGGTCCAGACATCCATTGTCGAGACGTTCGAGAATGCACCCGTTTCGAACCCGGACGACTCCACTGGGATCGATATCCATCTCGTTACGGATGATACTAACCTTTCAGCTAACGGGACGGTTCACTCGAAATCCCGTGCTGGTTCCGGGAACGATATCTACGACTTCCGGGCCAACCATTCGGAGTACAGTTCTGACGGCTATTACTACGTCTTGCTCACCGATGATGTCGCCTACAACGGTGACGATTACTTCGTCGGCGCGGGACGGCCTGAAATCGCGGCGATGGAGCGGTTCGATTCGACGAAGGTCACCGCTTCGCTATTCATGCATGAATTCGGGCACGCGATGGGACTCGACGCCCATCAGGACGGTATCGATGAGGAGCGCTACTCCCGGACGGAGTACGATAGCGTGATGAACTACAACGGACTGTACAGACAACTTACCTATTCGAACGGTACCGACAGCGTGGGTCGAAACGAATGGCAGTTCGTTGCTGAGAACCGAACACAGCCTGACATTGCGTGTGCGGAGAACGGAACGTGCTCTAGCAGATGTACGCAGAACTGACTCGTCCGGAAAAGTGGCAGTCAACGATTAGCTGCTGTCTGCCAGCATGCTCATGAAGAACGACCCGAACACTGTCTGTAGCCCGAGTACCACGACTGTGGAGGCCAGAAGGGTCGCCGTGGCTGACGGCAACGCCGCTTCGCCGGCGAACAGCCACTGTCCGAACACGCCCCCGAGGTACAGAATTCCGACTGCGGCCGCGAGGATGCCGATCGACGCGCCGTGCTCCAACTGGAACTGCTCCCGTATCATGCCGACGAGTACGCCGTCGGGCTTGTTTATCGGGTTCGCAGCGATGGAACTGAACAGCGCGAGCGTCCAGACCTGATACCCGACGATTGCTAGCAGCGAGCCGCCGACCATCGTCTGTATGCCGAAGTTGACGCCACCGATCGACAGCTGGGCAATTGACAGCGACATCAACACTGCCCCGACAGAGACGAGCAACAAAGCCGGATACGAGAACAGGTAATCCGGCGCGTTCACGAGCATGAATCGGACGTGTCGCCAGCCGTCACTGAAACTGTCAAGCGTTTCCTCACCTTCCCGCTCGTGATAGATAATCGGGACCTCTTCGATGGTGAGATCGTTCGCGCCGGCCTCCATGATCATCTCGCTGGCGAACTCCATTCCGGTTGTCTCTAGCTCTAGCGTTTCGAGCGCATCCTTGGTGAACACACGGAAACCACTGTGTGCGTCGCTGACACCGGCTCCATAGAACGTGTTCAGGAAACGCGTCAAGAGCGGATTGCCGACGTATTTGTGTAGCGGCGGCATCGACCCGTCACGGATTTCACCCTCGAGTCGGCTCCCCATACAGATGTCCGCGTCGCCGTTCTGGACTGGCTCGAGGAGCTGTGGAATCATTTTAAAATCGTACGTCGTGTCGGCATCGCCCATCGCAATGTACTCTCCTCGTGCCTTGCCAAACGCGTAGCGATACGCATAGCCATAGCCCGGTTCGTCAGGTGTCACGACTGTCGCACCCCGCTCGCGAGCTAGCTCGGGCGTCGCGTCGGTCGAACTATCGCTTACGATGATCTCGGTTGGGACACGCAACTCCGAGATTGCGGTCTTGATCCAGTCGATGCATTCTACGATTCCTTTCTCCTCGTTGAGCGTGGGCATCACGACGCTCAAAACCGGCGTGACTTCGCTCTCGGGCGTAACGAGAAACTCGTCTGCAGTCTTGGCTGCGATCCCCTGTTGGTCTGCTTGATTTGCCTGATTTGCTTGTATTGTCATTCCCGTACCTCGGCTGTAACTGGTGCGTCTAGCGACATGCGCTCTCCACTCCCCTGAACGGCTTTCGATGAATACGGCTGGTAGGCCCCATTTTATTTGATTTCAATGGCTCATTTCTGATAGGTACCGCATGGTTCCCACACAGGGTATCATGTCAAAGCAGCATATAATAAAGCTGTTGGGTGGAATAATCCATGATTAATAACAATAGTCAGCATGAGAACTGCTATTCTCCTCTGATTGTGCATAATTTCTTTCGACCATGATGAGATTGTTGAATGGGCACCTATCAGTAAACGACACTATTCACGCACTAATGTACGTTATGAAGCATACATCTGTCAGACTAGCAGACTATATCAGCAGCGGACTTCGCCTACAGAATTTCAAATAACACAATACAACAGCCAGCGAGGCAGCCACGTTTGCAGGAGTTGCACTACACTGAGAACCTAACGAGAGACTAAGAAAAGCGGCTCAGGTATTGTCTACAGTCGGTGAACACTCACCAATTCGGACAGACATGCTCTAGGGACGGCCACCTGATTTCATGTGCCGGTCGGTAGCGCTGGGATTTCGATTGCCGAGTGCCTTACACTGGGCGGCGAAGTCGGTTCCGTATCTCGCCACCAGCAGCGTGTAGCCGCGGCAATCGATCCTCTGATGCGCGGACCAACGTTGTGACGCTTAGCCCAAGGACGTAGACAACTCCCAACAGCATGATAATCGAGATGTCCTTGCTAAACTGAAGCGCTCCACGTATCGATGCCATATTCGTACATATCCGAGATGAGTATAAGCCGTTGGGGTCCAATTATTAATTTTTGTAACTGGGCGAGCATCGTCGCCCAGAGCCGTAGATTTAAGCCACTCCATGTGTTAAACAATAACATGGCCACAGATCAGTCCGAGGGGGCCAGCCTGCACGTGCCACCACTGGAGAATACGGCGTTTTTCTCCATTGAGGACGATGACGGCTACGTCCGTATTGAACAGTCGCTGGGGAATCAGGTCCTGTACACGCCCAATGAGGCACGGGACATTGCCGAAGCCATTCTCGATGCCGTTGACGAGGCTGTCGAAGAGGAGTAACCCATCGCCGACCGTCGGTCCTGTTTTGCTGGAAGGCGAGATGGTTTGAACACGGGCGGTCCAGCATCAGATATGACAGATGCAAGCCACCGGGCGGCGGTTGCCGAGCGAGCGGCCCGCGCTGGCGGTGTCGTTGCCCGCGAGCAGTTCCGGGGCGACCTCAGTGTCGATTCGAAGGCCAACAAGAACGACCTCGTTACGGAGACGGACCGCGACGCCCAGCGGCAGGTCGTCGCCACGATTCGAGCAGAGTTCCCTGACGACCGATTTCTCTGTGAGGAAGACCTTTCGACGCGGGCCGGGCCCGAGGCTGACCGCGAGCCTGAAGCGGTCGATAGCGTCCCCGACAGTGGTTCCCTGTGGGTCATCGACCCGATCGACGGGACGGCGAACTATGTCCGTGGGATGCGCTTGTGGGGGACGGCCGTCAGCGCAATTGTCGACGGTGAGCCGGTCGCATCAGTGACCTATCTGCCCTCGTACGGTGACCTCTACGCCGCCGGCCCGGAGAGCGGTACGCGAGGCGGGACCGAACTCGCGGTAAGCGGACGAACCGACCCGGAGACCTTTGCCGTGGCGCCTGTTGGCTGGTGGGACCGCGATGACCGAGATGAGTTTGGTCGGTTGTGCAGCGCTGTCGGCGACCGCTTCGGCGACATCCGTCGCCTGGGTTCGTTCCAGGCAACGCTGGCACACGTCGCTGACGGGGCGCTTGAGGGGCTCGTTTGCACGCGCCCGATGGCACCCTGGGATACGCTCGCCGGCGTCCATATGGTCCGACAGGCTGGTGGCATGGTCACTGACCTTGACGGTGAGCCATGGACCCACGACAGCGATTCCGTCGTTGCCTCCAACAGTGAGGCACACGAGGCCTTCGTGGCGGCCGGCAACGAAGCGCTCAGACAGGACTGAACACACTTGCCCCGCGCAGTTCAGTACCGCGCGAAATTCCGCGCCACGCACACGGGACCGGAACGCTAAAACCGCCTGCCACCGGTCACTCGGCCATGGATACGCTCGATCGAGCCGTTGATGAGTACGGGCCCGGCCAGCTCTGGGTGGGCTCTTTTGTTGCAGTCCTTCTCGTCGCGGTCGGCGCTGTTACGGCCGCTCCACAGGCTGTCTGGGACCGGTTCCTCTGGCAGTACTTCTGGGGGCCAGTGTACGCGGACGCCAAGTCGGCTAGCTGTGCCGAAATGACTGCGTCCGGCCCACAACCGCTGTACGATGGCTGTACGGCGGCCATTCAGGAGGGGCGGCTCATCGCCGAACCGGGATACACTATCGTCTCCGAAATCGGCTATATGCTGATTCTAGTGTATATGCTCGTCGGCGTCTACTTCCTTCTGGAGCGACTGGACATCGCCGAAGACCCGAAGCTCTACTTCGCGTTCGTGCCGTTCATGCTGCTTGGCGGTGCGTTGCGGACCGTCGAAGACGCAACCGACCGCGCAGTCGACGCCGGAGTGTCACCGATCGTCGAGTATCCGCTCAGTTCGCTCATCATCAGTCCCGTGATTTACGGCACGGTATTTCTGCTGACCCTGCTCGTCCTCGTCGTCTGCGTGGACCTCGAACAGCGTGGGGTCGTCGACAGCTACTACCGGACGACCGGCGCTATCGGCGGGGCCTTTGTCGCCGTGACGCTTCTGTATCTCACGTTTGTCGCCCTCGCCCGCGAGTACGCCACGCTGTACCCGTCAGTCCTCATCACGACTGTCGCACTCGCGTCGGCACTGGCGTACGGACTGTACCGCCTGTTTGAGTCCTACCGCCCGGTACTGAACGACGGAACTGGCTATATCGGCCTGCTGGTCATCTGGGGCCACGCAATCGACGGTGTTGCGAACGTTCTGCTGGCCGACTGGCTCGACGCACTCAATGTCCCGCTAACGTACTATCCGAAACACCCGGCCAACGAGTTCATCATTACGGCTACCGAGGCACTCCAGCCGGCCGGTCTCTCGGCTGCTATCGGCACATCCTGGCCGTTCTTAGTTGTCAAGCTTGCCGTCGCCTCGCTGGTCGTCTCGTTGTTCAACCAGGAGTTCATCGACGACAGCCCACGGTACGCACTGCTGTTGCTCATCGCCGTTACCGCCGTCGGCCTCGGGCCGGGCTCGCGGGATATGCTGCGGGCGACGTTCGGTATCTGACAGCCACTGGTCCGATTAGGGGAACGGGTGGTGATCCCGGTCAAGTCGCGGTTCGAAGCCGAGGTCGGCCGGCACGGTTTCGGCCCGCTCGCCGAAGAACGACTCACCGAAGAACAGCGGCTGTGCCGACGGACAAACGACTCGAACCGCCTCGAACCCGAACTGTTCGAGGTCGCGCGTCGTCAACCGCGTCCCGTACGGAGCGAGCCCCGCGTCGGCCGCCCGGTCACACAACGTCTCTAGCTCTGCCTCGCCAGAGAGGTCCGCATCAGGGCCAAGCGAGTCCAGCGGGACTGCCGTCTCCGCAGCCGTCAGGTCGGCCGCCTCACCGGGCGACTTGGCGTAGCGCCCGATAGCACCCTGTGCATCCATGGCCGCCTCGGGACCCATACTATCGAGTTCCATCCAGTTCTGGAGCGCCTCCTCCAGCGCGCCGACGGCGGCCGCACCTGGGTTCAGATCCGCGTCGGTCCCGAGCGCGAAGCGCGGCCACTCGTCCTGTGCCAGTGCGACAGTGATGACTGGCACGTCCACGTCCTGTGTCAGTAACAGCGCCGTCACGTCGAGGCCCTCAGATGTGGCGCGCCGCCGGAGCGTTTCGTACTGCTCGTGCTCATCGATGGCAACGCGGAGCGGGTCGAACGTCGAGTACCACGACAGCATCGCGGCATCGCGCTCGATAACCTCGTACAGCCCGGTCAGCAAGGCCTCCGTGACGGTGTTGCCCAGTCCGAGCCCGGTCGTCGTTGCCGGTCTGACAGCGTTCGAGGGCGGCGGATAGTGGACGGTTTCGGCGGGCAGCGACCGCTGCTCGTCGGTCAGCAGGTTCTCGGCAGGAACCCAGGGGAGCGCATGCGATTCGTCCCACTCGGCCTCGTCTCTGACGAACGTACCGGGTGTGACGGCAGCCGGTACATCGGCGACTGTTCCGTGTTGTAGATTCCCTTCCCGGTAGACGCCGGCCGCGTACCGCTCGTAGTTCTCGCCCAGCGCTTTCATGAATGCTGTGTCCCAGTCGATGGCAACACCGGCGGCCTTGGCGGCGGCCGACACGTCGCTGAATCCGGTGGTGTCGGCGAGCGTCGACAGGTAGTACGGAGCCGGGAACGATTCGACCTCACCGACCTCCGTGGCGATACCGACCCGGTCGTCGAGGCCCAGTTCCGCCCGCGATAGCGCCTCGCTGTCGGGGGCCGTCTGCCGACCGTCGCCGAGGGAATGGCCCTGTGTCCCGCCACAGTCACAGCCCGGGACAGGCAGGAACCGCCGCTGGGTGTGCGGGAGTTCCGTGACAGTTCCAAGGAGGGCAGCGTCGCCGTCGAGAAACTGGGTCACCAGTCGACCGGCCAGCGCTCCCGCGAATCGTTGCGTAGCTGCTGCCGGGGCTCCTGTGACTTCCTCGGTGTCATCGACCGTCGCCTCGACCCGCGTCCGGAGACAGTCGAAACAGCCCGTCTCAGGTCCGAAGCCGCTAATCGCGGCGTCAGTCACCGGGACGCCACCGACGCCGCCCAGTTCGACGGCGACCCACGGAATGGCATCGTCTTTCGCCCGGTTGTTCCACGCCGCAAACCGCTCCGAACCGACGGTATCGACGACGATGGCGAGGTCGCCACTGCTGTCCGCTGGTGTCGACGGCTGTGCTACTGAAACGTCGATATCAGCGAGAAACGCGGCAAGTGCATCAACAGCCGGTCCACGCCCGACGACTTCGACAGTTCGCATGCCGAAGCCCTCGTGGTGAAGGGAGAAAAACCTACGCGGCGAGGATGGATTGGGCGACGGAGGCCAGTTCGTCCGGGTCGGCGTCTTTGAGCCGGTCGTCACCGAGCATCAGGCGGAGTCGCGGGCGACCCACGTCAATCGGGACCTTCTCGGTGTCGATGAGGTTCATATCTTCGAGTTTCGTCTTCGTCCGCGAGAACGTCGCCTTGCTCGCCAGCCCGACATCCTCGCCCCACTTGCTGATGTCGTACAGGAGTTCGCCGTTTCGGGCAGCCACGAGCAGACTGATGGTGACCTCATCAAGCCCGTCACCATCGCCGCGGGCCGTCGACAGCGAGCTGAGAACGTCGTTGAAGTCCGACGCGGTTTCCGGGCCGATATCGGATTCAAGCGTGCTCTGGACGCGGTTGAGCGGCGGCGTCCGGAGTGAGTACTCGTCGGCGTCCGTCCAAGCTGAGTCGTGGTAGTCGTAGGCGTTGTCCACGAACGCTGCGTCGTCGGTCCCGAGACCGCCGACCGTATCACTGATCGTGACGAGCGCGTACACTGTGTCAACAGTTACCGCGACCGAGTGGTTCGGCACGTCGTCGAGCAGTCGCATCGTGAGCCGCCCCTCATCGATGAGGTCGGCCGCGGTGCTCGCAACGAGGAAGTCGTCCATGACGTCTTTCAGTGCCCGCTCGTCGGCCAGCAGCCGAACTTCCGGAGCGCCCGAATCTGCGTCTAGTGTCGATACAAGCTCAGAAATGGTCTGCCGCGACGGGTTCACGACGTACACCGGCTCGTCGGTTGCCCCAAACACCGTGGTCAGCATGGACCCGATGTCGTCTTGCAGGAGATTTTCGGTCATTGTCCCTTGCCAGTATATAGTGTACTGCTATATTTAATTTTACCGGCCATACTGTGTTGATTTCGCCAACAATCCGACAACACCCACTAGCGAACAGCGATAAAATATTGGTCAATTATCCTAAGCAGAAGCCGTTCGACCCACGGACTGAACCACCAATGCCGCTCGGTGACGCCGCGTAAATTCGGCCGAATCAGTGGCTGGTGTCACTGTTTCCTTCCCGCCAGAAGTTACGACCCGGGTATCGTCTCAAATCTGACCCCCAGTACGAAAGGTTCCCGGAAGATGTCATCGCCGCAACGACTCGGTCGGTCTGTTCGGAAACAGACGGCGGCCGCCTCGGCTCCGGCCATGGAGTCTGACAGCTCTCCCTTCCTCAGAAGCCCGTCCGGAGGCGCGCGGCCAGGTCATCGGACCAGTGGAACTCCCCGTCGTAGATGACAGGCAGCGAGGTCTGGCCCAGCGCGTCGGCCAACTCCGTAGCACCGAGCGAGTGGCTCGTCTGTTCGCCGTTCAGCGCGGCGCTGTCGTCGAACGGCAGGCGGTAGCTCTCGCCGGGCCGTTCCGGGGACACGACCGTACACTGCACGTCGAATCCTGTCTCCCCTTCGGAGAGCCAGACGACTGCAGGATGCGCGGGATTGGGAACGATGGAGTAGGTCCCGTCGCCGACAACCGCGTAGTCTTTACACATCATTATCCGCCGGCGAGCGAGTTCCAGCGCTCGCTGGATGCTGAATCCGTTACTGAGCAAGCGCGCGAAGGCGGTCCCGACCAGGGCGGCGTGCTTGTCCAGCACGTCGGTGAGTGTCACTGCGCCGGCGACTGCGCCCTGTTTGACCAGATCAAGCCCTTCATCGTAGGAGCCACAGGCGTTCAGGAAGAACGTTTGCGTTCGGGCTTCCGACAGCGACGACAGTGCCAGATTACCGTCGGGACAGCGCAGTCCCGCCTCGTCGCAGTGCCCGATGAAGTGGACGAACTCCGTCGGCTGCCGGAACACGTCGGCCAGTTCGTTGACCGACAGCAGTTCGCTGACCCGTACGTCCATGGGGAGGTCAGCTGCCCGATATATCTCCGTGACTTCTGTGTGTTCGTCTGCCATCTCCTCGTCGTTGAGGACGACCGCGACCTGTTGGCTGTCGGTGTCACGGTTCTGACTCCGGTAGCGGTTCACGTACGCTTCCGGTGGCGTTTTGCAGGCGTCTATCGGGTTCCCCGGCGCGAGCCACGAGTGCAGTTGGCCCTCGCGCAGGTTCGGCTCGATGACTGGCGGGCGCTCGGCCGATCCGCGACTCAGATACGAATCCGCCAGCGTTCTGTCGAGTAGTTCATCCTGATCAAGCCGTGAGCTGTCTGGCAGGTAGATGAGACTGAGCCGGTCAAGGAGGAAGGGCAGATAGCGGACCCGCTCCGGCTCCGGCGAGACGTACGTCGAGAGGGGCCACTCAGGCAGAATCGAATTCACGGCCTCGTCCGAGACCTCGATGTACCGTTCGAGCCGGCCGGCCGGCGACAGCGACCGCACTGTATCCGGGTCGAGCGAGAGGGCGGACGTGATACGAGGGCCACTCTCGGCCGGGTCGACGCGTCTGACCAGACAGTCGAGGTAGAACACCTTCCGGAGCAGCGCTGCGACGCCGGCCTGTAGCGACGGCCACGCGTCGAAAGAGCGGTGTACCGACGTGCCTTCGGCCGTCAGCAGTGCGGCATCCCGTGACTCGACTACCACTTTGGCGCCGAGATAGTACGCCAGCGGCGCGCTGACGAGCAGTTCCGCCTCGCACTCCGGAACACGGAGCGTGATACCAGTCTCGGGACGGTTCTGTCGCACCGGCTCCGGAATACGGGTTGTCTCGCCGGTCGTGACTATCGGCGGGTGTCCACGGAGTTCCGGATGCGAGCGGGACGGCTGCATCGTGTGATGCGCTCCGCTCAGATGCGTAATCGCCGTTGCGAGCCCTTCGGGCGTCGCGGGGACCTGCAGATGCGGCCGCTCCGTGTTCGTTTCCCAGACAAACCCGACGGTAATGCTCGTCGGCTCTTGGAAACTAAGCACGGTGGTAATACCGGCCGAATGGAGCGACGCCGGGCCGTCGAAGTGGACGTGGATCCGGATGTCGTCGACGACGCCCAGCGGGGATTCCCGGTCGCTATCCGCAGCACGGGCCTGCATCGTCAACAGGTACTCGCCTTCCTGCAGCGTTGTCGGTGAATCAACCGTCCCGCTATCGGCGTCAGTATCAACGCGGGTTACCATGGCATCGACCGCCGGCAGCGCTAACTCGGTGACGGACCCGCGGTAACAATCGTCGACACGCCGCGGTAACTGTTCTCCGTCAGTACTCTTTCGATTGTGTAATTGGTGCACCAGTGCGGTCGGGTCGGCCGTTTCCCCATCCCAGTCCAGCGTTTCACCGCCGTCCCGGCCCACCCGCTCGCCTGCCACCCCCCAGGTGACCATGTGTGGATATGTGGAACGTCATCTGATATATACGTACGGTTGTCAGCACGTCGTCACCGCCCACCACACCCCGGAACCGAACGAGTATTGATAACATTACACGCGCGTGGGTCAAAGGGTAGATTATTGTCGTATCGGTCCTGAATCGGATACATGAGCTACGAAACCGTACGGGAAGCGGACCCGGCAGTTGCAGACGCCCTTGAGGGCGAACGAGGCCGGCAGAACGACACACTGGCGATGATTGCCAGTGAGAACCACGTCAGCGAGGCTGTGATGGAGGCACAGAGCTCCGAGTTGACGAACAAGTACGCCGAGGGCTATCCCGGCGAACGCTACTACGGCGGCTGCGAGTACGCCGACGACGTCGAGGAACTCGCTATCGACCGCGCGAAAGAGCTATGGGGCGCGGACCACGTCAACGTCCAGCCACACTCCGGTTCACAGGCCAACATGGGCGTCTATCTCGGCGTCCTCGAACCCGGCGACAAGATCCTCTCGCTTGACCTGACCCACGGCGGCCACCTCTCGCACGGCCACCCGGCGAACTTCGCCGGGCAGGTGTACGAAGTCGAACAGTACAAGATCGACGAGGAAACCGGCTACGTCGACTACGAGGGGCTCCACGACCACGCAGAGGAGTTCGAACCGGATATCATCGTTTCGGGCTACTCGGCGTACCCCCGAGAGGTCGACTTCGAGCGGATTCAGGAAGCCGCCGATGCGGTCGACGCTTACCACCTCGCGGACATCGCTCACATCACTGGTCTCGTTGCTGCCGGCGTCCACGAGTCGCCGGTCGGCGTCGCCGACTTCGTCACCGGGTCGACGCACAAGACCATCCGCGCCGGCCGCGGTGGCATCATCATGTGCGACGAGGAGTACGCCGACGACATCGACGCTGCCGTCTTCCCCGGCTCGCAGGGCGGCCCGCTGATGCACAACGTCGCCGGCAAGGCTGTCGGCTTCGGTGAGGCGCTTGCCCCCGAGTTCGAGCAATACGCCCAGCAGACTGTCGACAACGCCATTGCGCTCGGCGAACAATTCAAAGAGCACGGCCTCTCGCTGGTCTCCGCAACCACCTCGTGCTCATTGACCTCCGGCCGTCCCATCCTGACACCACCGGCAAGGAAGTTGAGGAAGCGCTGGAGGAAGCTGGTATCGTCCTCAACGCGAACACGGTTCCCGGCGAGACCCGCTCGGCGTTCAACCCCTCGGGCATCCGCGCCGGCACGCCCGCGCTCACCACGCGTGGCTTCGACGAGGACGCCTGCCGCGAGGTCGCGGACCTCATCTACAAGGTCGTCGACGCTCCCCACGACGACGATGTCGTCGCGGAAGTCAGCGACCGCGTGGACGAGATGACCGACGAGTACACGCTGTACGAATAACGCCGGAAGCCTGCGGTTCTGCTATCCGCACACTTCGCAACTCACTTTTTACCATTTCCAGCCGACACGTCCGGTATGCTCCGCACAACTCGGCGCCGGCTACTCTCTGCACTGGGCGCGTCCCTGTCGATACTTGCCGGCTGTACACAGTTTGATGTCGAGTCCGGGGCGGAAACCGGACAGAGCGATGGCAGCGGGAGCGAGGCGACTGCGGCGGCCACGGTGTCAGAAACGGACACTGCTACTGTGACAACTGAGCGGGCCACTGCCGGCCAGACGACCGATGGCGAGGAACTCGACCTGCGGGAGGCCAACGTCGTCGGCGTTGAGGTCAGTGACGAGGACGGCGGCGACTACCGCTTCGACGTCACACTCTATCATGACGACGACGGCGAGGACGGCTACGCGAACTGGTGGCAGGTCGAAACCCTGGCGGGCGACAGACTCGGCCGCCGGGACCTCTTGCACGCTCACTCGACGGCCCCGTTCACCCGGTCGGCGACGATTACGATTCCCAGTGACGTGGGCTGTGTCGTGGTCCGGGGGCACGACCAGACCCACGAGTACGGTGGGCAGGCGATGACGGTGGCTGTCCCGAGCGGCGCGACGCGGGCTATCCAGCAGGGAGCCGAGCGGCAGTCGGTTGCCGAGTCGGACTGTCCCTGAGTGGGAGCGTGCTAGCCTGTCGCGGCTGACTGAAATCCGGGACGTTCATACCGCCCCGCGCCGCCGTTGTACCTAATGACAGAGATTATCGACGGCAACGCCGTCGCACAGTCGATTCGGGACGACCTTGTTGCGTCCATCGACCGCCTCGCCGACGCGGGCGAACGCCCGTCGCTGGCGACGGTGCTGATGTCCGAGGACCCGGCCAGCGAGACGTACGTCTCGATGAAACAGGACGACTGCGAGGAGGTCGGTATCGAGGCCATCGACATCGACATTGACCCCGACGCGGACGCCGCCGAACTGTACGACACCATCGAGGACCTCAACGCCGACGAGGATGTCAACGGTATTCTGGTCCAGATGCCGGTCCCCGACCACGTCGAGGACAGGTCGGTCCTCGGCCATCGACCCGATGAAAGACGTCGACGGCTTCCAAAAACGTCGGTCGGCTCGTCGCCGGTGACGCACGCTACAAGCCCTGTACGCCACACGGTATCCAGAAGCTCATCGAGAGCGCGGGCGTTGACACCGAAGGCAAAGACGCCGTCGTCGTCGGCCGCTCGGACATCGTCGGCAAGCCGATGGCGAACCTGCTCATCCAGAAGGCACCCGGTGGTAATGCGACGACGACGGTGTGTCACTCCCGCACCGAGAACCTCGCCGAACGGACGCGCAACGCCGACATCCTCGTCGCTGCGGCCGGCGTCCCGGAGATGATCGACGGCGAGATGATACAGGAGGGCGCGACGGTCATCGACGTGGGCATCAACCGCGTCGACGCCGACACAGAGAAGGGCTATGAACTCGTCGGCGACGTGGAGTACGAGAGCGCAAAGGAGGTCGCTGGCGCAATCACGCCGGTCCCCGGCGGCGTCGGTCCGATGACTCGCGCGATGTTGCTGTACAACACGGTCAAAGCGACGGGCCTGCAACACGATATCGACGTCGACCTCCCCTGAATGCCGACGCTTGCGGATTTTGCGGACCGCGACGTGCACACCCGCCGAGTAACCAGAGAGACTGACACGGCGGGCGTAGACGGCGTCCGCGCCCGTGCTGACCGCGGCCTTCGCTGGGCGGTCGGCGCGCTCGTCACCGACCCGGCGGACCGCCTGCTGTTCGTCTACGAGGACGACATCTGGAAGCTCCCGGGCGGCGGCGTCGAAACCGGCGAGACGCGTCAGGAGGCAGTGTGCCGCGAGGTCCGCGAGGAGACCGGTGTGCGTATCGCTGTCGACGAACTGGCTGCCGTCACCGAGGTCACAGTAACCGACGGCGACCGCGAGGCGACGTTCTTCTTCGGNACCTATCGCGGGACGGCAGATGCAACGGCGCTCGCGTCGGACCCCGGCCTCGACGGCGAATCGATAGAGACCGTCACGTGGCGGGACTCGGTTCCCGAAAACTGTCTGGACGAGTCGCTTGTACGGCGACTCCGGTGACGGTTACACCGTGTCGTCCTCGATTCCGGTGAGCCAGTTTTCAGCTCTGACGAAGGCGCTCTCGTCGCCGGTGATGTACGACCCCAGGTCCCGCGCTGCATGGACGAGGCGGTTCGCGTCCGCGGGGTCGACATCGCCGTCCAGCGCCTCGACCCGCTTTCGATGGTCGCGAATCCGACCGGAGAGCTGTCGTGCGGTCGGTTCCGAATTGGCGTCCAGATACGTCCGCACGTCGCGCTGATAGCTGTCGACAGCGGCCGCCATCGCCAGCCCGTACGGCACGCGAAGGGCCGACGGGACCTCGTCGACGGCCGGACGGTCGCCGTCATCAGCCCCGCCGAGCAGTTCATAAAAGTACCGCTCTGCCGGGTCGCCGCTGCGTAACTCTCGAGCGAGGTGTGCGCCGACGTGCTGGAGTTCGACCGCGGCGACGAACGTCGGGTCGAGCGGGCGGAGCTCGCCCGCGTCGATGAACCCTCGCTTGCGCGTGTACTCCCGGCAGCGCTCCGCTGCCGCGTCGGCGACTTCTCGGGTCGTATCCGCATCGATTCGGCTCCGCACCGGCGTCAGGTCGAGCGTGGCCGGTGCGTCGGTGTGTTCGGTGTGCTCGTCGATGCCGACACTGTGGATGCTGCCACAGTCCGGACAGGCAATGCTTCCCGTCTCGTAGTACCGCCACCGCGTGCCACAGTCCTGACACTCGCGCTCCCCGCGGACTTTCATACCTGATGCTGAGAGGGCAGCCCTCAAGATTGTTCCGTGAGGGCTGTCTACACCAACGTATGCGCTCGGAAGACGAGATCCGTGAGCAGTACGAGTTCCTTGCTGAACAGTTAGACGACGAGGAGATGGACCACGAGCGGGTCCGAATGATGTTTACCCACTACAAGCGGGCACTTGGATGGGTACTTGAGGAAGAACACATCTAGGTTAGTTACAGCTTACATTCGATTCTAATTCGATAACTAACATCTGCTGGACGGGGCCGGTACTTTTAAGTTATTCTGCCCCATTCGACCAAGTGACGCTTCGCTTGGAGGGCCGAAGCGTCAGCGGGGACCAATTCAGGGCGGCAAGCGGTCGCGTTTTTCGCGACCGCTTTCCACTTACTTCGCTGCA
>JGI12449J12846_1000198_pt1 | contig 20384 bp, 19 predicted proteins | sample 23E2SouthBayCA_FD_12846 | JGI IMG/M metagenome (IMG submission 12846) | reverse complement strand
CCGCCGCCGACGCCCCGGCCGCGGTCTGTTCGGCGTCCGCCGTCGTCTCGTCGGAAGTCTCGGCCGCGGACCCGTCCGGCGTCGCGTCGTCGAGGACGCCGCGGACGTGGTCGGTTGTCAGCGTCAGCGCGTCGGCGGGCGCGGCGTCGACCGCGCGCTCGACCGCGGCCGCGGGGTCGCTCGCTCGCGCGAGCAGCGTCACGGCCTCGCGTTCCGCGTTGTACCCCCGACTGGTGAGCTCGCGGACGACACGGACCGGGGGTTCTCGTGGCACACCACGTCAGCACGGCGAGCGCGAGCAAAAGGATGGCGGTCCGCGAGGGGAAAGTTGAAACGCGGGAGCGGCGAACTCCCAGTAGATGACCAACGGCGACGACGTGCCCGACCCCCGCGGCGGCCCGCGGGCCGCGGTCGTCTGGTTCCTCCGCACCGACCACGCCGCCGTGCTGTTCCTCCGGGACGCCGCGAGCAGCGCGCTCACGGTCGCCATGGTCGGCCTGCTGCTGTTCTCGGTCAGCGGCGTCTGGCCGCCGCTTGTCGCCGTCGAGAGCGGCAGCATGCAGCCGAACATGCAGAAAGGCGACCTCGTGTTCGTGATGGAAGAACAGCGGTTCGCCCCCGAGTACGCCACCGGCGAGACCGGCGTCGTCACCCACGCGGACGCCACCGCCCACGACTACCGGCAGTTCGGCGGGTTCGGCGACGTCATCGTCTACCAGCCGTACGGCGACGCGCGGGCGACGCCGGTGATACACCGCGCGCGCTTCTGGGTCGACGAGGGCGAGAACTGGTACTCGAAGGCCGACCCCGAGTACGTCACCGCCGACGACTGCGACGCGCTCCGGAACTGTCCGGCCCCCCACGCCGGGTTCGTCACGAAAGGCGACAACTCGGTCACGAACGACTACTACGACCAGACCCGCGGCATCTCCAGCATCGTCAAGCCCGCGTGGGTGAAAGGGACCGCCGAGTACCGCGTGCCGTACCTCGGCTGGGTGCGCCTGACCCTCGCCGGCACGCTGACGCCGGGCACCGTCAGCGCGGACACCGCGGCGAGCGCCGACGGCGCTGTCGAAGTCGCCGACTCGTCGGCCGGGAACGCGTCCGGCGTCGCGCTCACGCCGGTGACCTGAGGCGGCGGTTTACTGTCTCTCCGCGCACGCGAGGGAAGTAGAGAGTCGGCCGGCGTCAGTCGACGTACAGCGAGTAGACGATGACCGCGAGCCCGACGGCCGTGAGCGCGCTCTCGGTCACGACCGCGAGCGTGCGGTCGACGGCGAGCAGTTGGTCGGCGATGCCCGCGAGCAGCGACCCGAGGGTCACGCAGCCGAACCCGATGGCCAGCGAGCGCAGGGCCGGCGACCCGGTGCGCTGCCACGCCTGTAGCGCGAAGTACGTGACTGCGCCGCCGAGCACGAGCGTGATTGTCTTCAACGCGACGACTAGCAAGTAGTGTGTCATGTCTCTTTGCTCACCTCCGCCCAGAGCGTTTCGAGGCGCTCGTCGGTGGACTGCGACGGCCGCGTGACGCCGACCTCGAGCGTGCGGTCCTCGTCCAGTTGGATGACGACCTCCTCGAAGACGAGGTCGTACTGCGTCGTGTGGTGGCCGTCCGGCTGGAGGACGGCGCGCTCTTCGAGGAGCGCGGCGTCCGTGAGGAGTTCGAGCTTCCGGTAGGTCGTCGACAGCGGGATGTCGCACTCCTCGGAGAGCTCCTTGGCGGCCATCGGCTCGTCGAGCGCCTCGATGATGCGCCTGCATCCCTCGTCGTCCAGGGCGTCGAGGACGGCCTGGAGTTCGGGCGTCTCGTCCGTCCCGAGCGGAGCACGCATCACCACGACTCTCTGAGGTACGGAGGGTTAACTGGTCGTTCGATTTTCAGAGTCCGGGAACGTCCTTCTCAGAATCTGGGAACGCGTCCTACGGCGTCGGAATCGCGGACCGGGTTATAGGGGTGCAGCGGCTACCTCCACACGTGAGGTGATGGGAATGTCATACGATGCGGCTACCCCCTTGAGGAACGAATTCGACTTCGAACTCTCGGGGCCGTGGGCGGCGTACTGGGTCGCGATGCTTCGCGTCATCACCGGCTGGTGGTTCGTCCACTCCGGGATGGGGAAGCTACTGGACAGCGGCCTGAACTTCGGGGCCGCCGGCTACCTGCAGGGGATGAGCGGCACCACGATGGGGCCGTTCGCCACGTTCCTCGCAGGCTTCCCCGACCTGCTCGGCGCGCTCGTGCCGCTCGGCGAGACGGCAATCGGGCTCGGGCTCATGTTCGGCGTGCTCGTCAGGCTCGCGTCGTTCTTCGGCGTGATGTTCATGAGCCTGTTCTTCGTCGGGAACGGCGACTTCGCTCACGGGATGGTCAACGGCGACCTGATGGGGCTGCTGTTGTTCATCACGATGATCGTGTTCGCGGCCGGCCGCTACTACGGCCTCGACGCGTTCATCGAGCGCACGGAGTTCGTCCAGAACCGCCCGCGGCTGAAGTACCTACTCGGCTAGGAGGTGACAGAACATGCAATCCAACGACGCTGACCTCGCGGACAAGCTCGCGATGGCGCTGAGCGGCGGCCTGCTGCTGCTCGGCGTCGTCGTCACCGGCTTGATAGAAACGTTCGACGGCGCGCCCCGCAGTCCGGCGACCGTCACCAACGACGCCGGCGAAGTCATCGCCCAGCCGACCATCGACCCGAACATCCGGACGGCGCTGGTCGTCGCGGCGCTGCTGGTGTTGCTCGTGTACGCGGTCTACCGGCTCGCCGTTCCGCGCGTCGAGGCGCGAACCAGTAGCTCGACGGCCGACACGCAGCCCAGCGACTGAAACGAGCGGCGAGAACAGACCTTTCGGCTGCTTTTGCGGAGCGAGCGCGTGCGTTCGCGCCCCCACGGGAGCGTTTCGAGTGCACGGCCACCGCGTCGGCGTCGTGGTGTGTGGACGGGAAACGATGGGGGTCGAGGAGGTAGAGCGGAAGCGAGTGTCGAGGCTCAGTTGTCGAAGCGCGCCTGCACGAACGGCGTGACGTTCTCGATGTCGCTGAGCCGGGAGTCGGCTTCGAGGACGGCCTCGGTCTCCTCGACGGGCACCGATAGCGAGATTTCCTTCGTGCGGCCGTACCGGCCCTTCGAGACGACGACCGCGTTCACGATGCCGAGCATGTCCAGTTCGCTGATGAGGTCCGTGACGCGGCGCTGCGTGAGCACGTCCGCGTCGAGCTCGTCGCACAGCGTCTTGTAGATGTTGTACACCTCGCCGGTGTTCACGTTGTGGACACCGTTGTCCTCCAGCAGGAGGATGGCGTAGAGGACGAGCTTGCTCTGCGTCGGGAGCGTGCGCACGACCTCGACCACGCGGTCGAGTTCGATCTTGTCCTGCGCGCGCCGCACGTTCTCCTCGGTGACCGAATCGGACTGGTCGCGCTCGGCGAGCTCGCCGGCGGTCCGCAGGAGGTCCAGCGCGCGCCGCGCGTCCCCGTGCTCTTGAGCGGCGAACGCCGCGCACAGCGGGATGACGTCCTCCGAGAGCGCGTCCTGCTTGAACGCCACCTCCGAGCGGTGCTGGAGGATGTCCCGGAGCTGGTTGGCGTCGTACGGCGGGAACACGATCTCCTCCTCGCCGAGCGAGGACTTGACGCGGGGGTCGAGGAAGTCGGTGAACTTCAGGTCGTTGCTGATGCCGATGATTGAGACCCGGGAGTTCTCCAGCTCGGAGTTCATCCGCGAGAGGTTGTAGAGGGTGTCGTCGCCGGACTTCTCGACGAGCTTGTCGATCTCGTCGAGCATGATGACCGCGACGCGCTCGACGTAGTCGACGGCCTCGAAGAAGCGCGCGTACACGCGGTCGGTCGGCCACCCAGTCATCGGCACGTCGTCCATCTCCGAGCGCTCTTCGAGCAGCGCCTCGATGCGGTCGTCGACGGCGTCGACGGAGTCGAAGTCGAGGTGGTCGTCGTTGTCGTCGTCGGATTCGAGCACGCTCGGGTCGTCCTCGGCGTCCTCCCGGAGGTCGCGGAGTTCCTCGACGCGCTGGTCGACGAACTCGCGGTTCTGTTCGATGAAGGTGTTGGCGAGCTGCGCGAGCACGCGGTACTGGGTGTCGGTGACCTCGCAGTTGATGTACTCGACCTCGCAGGGGACGTCGTACTTCTGGGAGGTCTTCTCCAGCTCTTGGCTGACGAACTTCGCGCTGGCGGTCTTCCCCGTGCCGGTCTTCCCGTAGATGAGGATGTTCGACGGCGTCTCGCCGCGCAGCGCGGCGACGAGAATCGTCGCCATGTTGTTGATTTGGTCCTTCCGGTGGGGGAGCTCGTGTGGCGTGTACGACGGCCGCAACACTTCCTTGTTCTCGAAGATGGGCTCGCCGCTGAGCAAGTCGTCGAACAGGCCCTCGTCGCCGTCGTCGTCTTCGAGGACGTCGTCGAGGTCCACTTCGAAGTCCCGGTCGGCGGTTCGTCGGCCGTCCGTCGTCGGTTCGTCAGACATGATTTGCGGTCCCCCTTCGTTTCGTGTGGAGCGCGCCACGCGGGGAGAGGGAGCCACAGACCGGCGCGAACGGGGCGTTCGAGGCGGTTCAGTGACCGGGCGCTCCAGTTGATGCAGATGAACTAATGGGAACGAGAGGGACTAATAAGTTTCGATGGGGTCGGGTCAGTACGAACGATTCGAGTCGAAACCGGGCGGCGACGGTAGGATGGACGAGACGGCAGGTGAGGAGGAAGGCAGGGCGGTAGCAGTCGAGACGAGCGGAGTGCGACGAAGTGCGAGAGCAGTCAGGCGGACGAGCGCCGAGCCCGCCGGACAGGATCGAGGGTATCGCGGTCGGTCGAGATTCGCACCGGAGTCGAGTGCACCGGCAGCGTTTCGACTGCGTGCGGGAACGCGACGCAATTCCGAGTGGGGTCAATGGGGTACAGGGGGCAGTCTCTACCCCGAGTGATTGAGTTCCATCCGAAACGGTGGGGTCGGAGTGGGGGACAGGGGTCCGCCCCCCACCCCTTCGTTTCGAGTGGAACGGCAGAACGACCCGGGGGAGGGGGCCCCACGACAGGACTGCCTCTAGACGAGAGAAAAGACTAAGTAGTGAGCATAGAAACAGTAACTGCAATACAGCGCGAGCCGAATTTTGTAGACGTGGTCTGGTCTAGGACTAGTGACGTTCCCGGCTGGAACTCCTGTCTCGCGGCGGCCGCCCCGCACCGTCTCTCGTTTCCACCCGAAACGAAGGGGTGGGGGCCTTCGGCCGCTCCTCTGCTAGCACGCCCCGTGCCGTTCGGGCTAGCTCGGCCTAGTCCGGCCCGGTCTCGACCCCACCCGCCCCACCGCCTCGTTGTGTCCCGCTAGCACGCACCCTCCCGCTTCCCGTCGAACTCTCCCCTCGCTCAACCCCGAACATCTCCGAATTACGATACGTCTGACGTAGGTTTAAGTCCGCTCGGCCGCTCTACCGTAGCAACCGTCCGTACTCTGCGTCAAGCATACAAGGCGCGGGGTGCGTATGGAGGCCAAGGATGGGACTGTTCGCAGAACTCAGAGACAGCATCTCACGGGTGTCGGCGAGCCTGTTCGCCGACGACTCGGAACCGAAGCGAATCGGGATTTACGGACCGCCGAACGCCGGGAAGACGACCCTCGCGAACCGCATCGCGCGGGACTGGACCGGCGACGCGGTCGGCCCGGAGAGCCACATCCCCCACGAGACGCGTCGCGCGCGCCGGAAGGAGAACGTCGAAATCAACCGCGACGGGAAGACCGTCAACATCGACATCGTGGACACGCCCGGCGTGACGACGAAAGTCGACTACTCGGAGTTCCTCGAACACGACATGGAGAAAGACGAGGCCGTGCGCCGCTCCCGCGAGGCCACCGAGGGCGTCGCGGAGGCGATGCACTGGCTGCGCGAGGACGTCGACGGCGTCATCTACGTGCTGGACTCCACCGAGGACCCGTTCACGCAGGTGAACACGATGCTCATCGGCATCATCGAGAGCCGGGACCTGCCGGTGCTCATCCTCGCCAACAAGACCGACCTCGAAGAGTCGAACATCCAGCGCGTGTCGAACGCGTTCCCCCAGCACGAGACGATTCCGCTCTCCGCGCTGGAGGGCGAGAACATGGACGAGGTCTACGAGAAGATCGCGGAGTACTTCGGGTGACCCACGATGCCTGAAACAACGAGCGACGACGGACCCGGCGACGGCGTCCAAATCGACCTCATCAGCGCCGAGCGGATGTCCGGGAAGACGTCCATGGAGAAGATTCGGATGATTCTGGACGGCGTCCGCGACGGCAAAATCGTCGTCCTCGAAGCCGGCCTCACGCCGGACGAGGAGTCGAAGCTCATCGAGGTGACGATGAGCGAGATCAACCCGGACGGCTTCTCGGGCATCGAAATCGAGAGCTTCCCGCAGTCCGAGACCAGCGACACCGGCCTGCTCGGCCGGCTGATGGGCAAGCAGTCGACGTCGAAGCTCACGGTCGTCGGACCGGCGAACCAGATTCAGTCCCTCCACAAGGACGAGACGCTCATCAGCGCGCTCGTGTCCCGCAAGTAATGCCTCACCAGTGTACGAACTGCGGGCACGTCTTCGCGGACGGCTCCAAGGAGATGCTGTCGGGGTGTCCGGACTGCGGCGGGAACAAGTTCCAGTACCACCCGGGCGACGTCGAGGACGCCCAGCCCGCCGACCCGCCAGCGGACGCGGACGCCGACGCCCCCGAGCCGCCGGACGCGGAGGGCGGGTCGGTCGCTGGCGCGGTCGGCCGCGCCGCGAACAAGGTCCGGGACGCCGTGACCAGCGACCCCGACCCCGCAGCGCGTACGACTGGCGACGACGCGGACACGGCCGAAGCCGAAGACGCGGTCGACATCGATACCGCGGAGGCCGCAGACGCGACCGACTCGAACGCCACGGAGTCCCCGGGCGACGCCGAGCCGGAACCGGACCCGAGTGCACCCGAAACGGGGGGCGACCGGAGCGAGGCGGATGCCGCGGACGGCATCGACGCAACCACGGCAACCGACGGCGAGGACGCCGCGCAGGCGGACGCCCGGAGTTCGGTCGTCGACACGGACTCGCTGCCCGACGCGCCCTCGGACGGCCGCGTCGTCAAGGAGCCCGACGACTCTGAGGACCGCCCGGACCTCGACGAGCTCCGGGAGGAGCTCAACGACCAGTTCGAGTCCATCCGCATCGTCGCGCCCGGCCAGTACGAACTCAACCTCATGGAGCTGTACGACCGCCAAGAGTACATCATCGCGCTCCAAGAGGACGGGCAGTACGTCATCGAAGTCCCCGACGCGTGGGAGACCGGCGAGTAGCGCGCGAACAGTCCCGATCCCCATCCTTCGACTCGACGTTTCGCGCCTTTTTCGCCTCTCGCGCGAACCCGCAGTAGGTTGCCGGCTGCCGAAGTTGTTTTCCGCGCCGACGCGTCCCGTCGGGTAGATGACCCTGCGTCGCCGCGCGGAAGCCCTCGTCGCGGCGTTCCCCGCGCTGCTGGCCCGGCTCGGACTCGTCGACCGACAGAAGGGCGAGGAGGCGTTCGACCTCGCGCTGCCCGCGATGGTCTCGGGCGGACTGCGCACGGTGTTGCGCACGACGGACTTCCTGATGGTGAGCATCGCCGCCGGCGACGTCGCGGTCGCCGCCCTCGAATTCGGGTTCCAATACTACTTCATCCCGTTCGGGCTCTCGCTCGCGCTCACCAGCGGCACCATCAGCGTCGTCTCCCGGCTGAAGGGCGCCGACGAGGACGCCGAAGCGGACTTCGCCATCAAGCAGTCGCTGTGGATTTCGCTGCTGCTGTCGGCGCCGCTGACCGTCGGGGCGTGGCTGTACGCGGACCCGCTCGTGGAACTGCTCGCCAGCGACCCGGAGACGGCGGCGCTGGGCGCGGAGTACCTCCGCGTGGTGATGTTGTCGGTGGCGTTCCGGTTCTGGAGCATGACCGCGGCGCGGGCGCTGGCGGGCGCGGGCGACACCCGCACGCCGATGTACGTCCGGCTGGTGACGCTCCCGACGAACATCGCGCTGAACGCCGTGCTCATCTTCGGGCTGTTCGGGTTCCCGAAACTCAGCGTCGTCGGCGCGGCGTGGGGGACCGCGGTCGCGAACGCGCTCGCGGGCGTCGTCTTCCTCGCGGTCCTGCTGTCGGGGCGGTGGAGCGTCCGACTCCGGCTCGGCGGCAAGCAGTGGGACTGGGGGGTCGCCCGCGAAATCGTGCGCGTCGCGCTCCCGCTGGCCGGTACGCGGCTGTCGCGGACGTTCGGCCGGTTCCCGTTCCTGTTCGTGCTCGGCGTGCTCGGGACGCCAATCGTCGCCTCCTACGCCATCGGCCGGCGCGTGATGCTGCTGGCGCTGATGCCCGCGTGGGGGTACTCCACGGCGTCGAGCACGCTCGTCGGCCAGCGGCTGGGCGCGGGCGACCCCGACGAGGCCGCCGACTACGGCTGGCAGACGCTGCGCATCGCGCTTGTCACCCAGCTGCTCATCGGCGCCGGCATCTTCCTCGCGGCGCTGCCCATCGCGCGGGCGTTCGGCGCGGTGAACGTCGACCTCACCGTGACGTTCATCCGCGTGTTCGGGCTGAGCGTCGCCGGCTTCTCGGTGTCGCGGACGCTCCGCGGCGGCCTCCGCGGCGCGGGCGACACCCGCTGGCCGTTCTACGGCGCGGTCGCGGGCACGTACCTCGTCCGGCTGCCGCTGGCGTTCCTCGCGCTCCCCGCGACGTTCGTCGTCGGGCCGTTCGCGCTCGGCCCGCTGTCGATTCCCGCCGTCTCGCCCGGCATGGGACTGGGGCTCACCGCCATCTTCGCGGCCATCCTCGGGGACATGTACGTGCGCGCGGCCGTCAACTTCGTTCGCTTCCGGTCGGGCGCGTGGCGCGCGTACGGCTCGAAGACGCCCGCCGCCGACGGCGCGGACTGACTGCGCCCGGCGCGGCCGAACGCCCGCAATTTAAGTCCTCGCGGTCGAAGCCCCGTGTATGAGCACGGCAACGAAGTACGTCGCCGCGACGGTCGGCCTCGCGGCCGTTCTCGCGCTGATAATCGTCGTCAACCTCGCGTTCACCACCGGCGCGTAGATGTTCTCGGAGCGCGACCTCGCGGGCGACCTCGCGGCCGTCCGGGAGGCGTACGCCCCGGAAGCAATCGTCCTCGACTGCGAGCGGGACTTCCAGACGCTCCCGCCCGAGCACCGCGATGACCTCGCGCTGCTCACCGAGTCGCTTTCGCCCAGCGAGTACGACGCCGACTGGCTGCCCGCGGACGCCCCCGAGATTCTCTCCCGGCTCGCGTCCGGTGATTTCGTCGTCGGCGCGCCCGGCGACGGCGCGGTGGCGTGGACGACACAGACGGAGCCGCCGGTCGTCTTCGTGAAGGCGCGCGTCGAGGGGACGCCCGAAGCATTCCAGCGGTTCCTCATTGCGGAGGCGCTCGTGGAGGCCGGACTGGACCTTCCCGAACAGTTCCTCGGGTTCTTCGGCGAGCAGTACCGCGCGTTCGACGCCGCCGTCGACGCCGACCCGACCGCGGTCTACCAGCTCGCGGCGGCGTGCTGCGACGCCTACCGCGGCCTCCACACGCGCGAGGAGTTCGCGTCGTGGGCCGACGACTACCCCGACCTCCACGCGGCGTGGGCGGACGCCGGCGAGCGCGTGACCGGCCGCCTCGACGGCCTCCCGCGGGAAATCGCGCGCGGCGAGACGTCGTTCTCGGACGCCGCCGAGTTGGCGTGCAGCGCGGTCAAACACGACGTCGAGGTGCCCGCGCCGTTCGGCGCGCTGGACACGCTCGCGTACCGCCGCCACGGCGCCGGCTACGCGGTGACGTGGGCAGAGAAAGTGTTCGACGCTGATTCTTCGGACTCGGACGCCGCGGACTCGGCGGAGTAACGCCGTCAGTAGTCGGCGGCGACGTCGCCGTCCTCGTCGAGTTCGACGACCACGTCGCTCTCGGCGCGGAAGCCGTCGATGACATCCTCGTCGTGGACCTCCCGGGAGACGTGGACGAGCGCGACCGCGTCGTGCTCGTCGAGGAGGTCGCCGAGCCGGACGAGCGCGTCGAGCGCGCGGTCCTCGTCGGCGTAGTACGCGAGTTCGGTCAGCGAGTCGAAGCTCACGCGGCGCTTGCCGGGGTTGTCGGTGAGGAACTGGTCGACGGCCGCGAGGATGCCGTCCACGTCGTCGGGCGCGGAGACGTAGTGGATGTGGCTGGCGCCCCGGCGGGAGTAGCCGCGGTCCACGGAGAGCGTGTCCAGAATCTCGGCGCTGTCCTCGTCGACGTCGTAGTATTCGAGCTTCTGGGTGACCTCGCGGGCGGTCGTCCGCGTCGAGACCACGAGGAAGTTGTCCGTGTCCGTCTTCAGGAAGTCGGTGTCCATGCGGTCGGTCTCGCCGGTGCTCGGGTGCAACAGCAGGACGACGGTGCCGCCCGGGACGGAGTCGGGCGCGCCGTCGATGGCGAGGTCGTAGTCCATACCGCAGGGAAGCGCCCGCGCAGTCTTAACCTTCGGGGTCGGGGAGGCCGCCCGCCTCAGAACACGCTGTCGGCGGTCGCGGCGCCGACGACGCTGAAGATGGCACCCACGCAGACGGCCTTCGCGGTGAGCGCGGCGAGCGTCGCCAGCGACGCGCTGACGCCCAGTTGCGCCGCGAACGTCGTGGGCGCGGTGACCGCGACGGCGAGCACGAGCACGGAGCCGTACGCGACCCCCATCAGGGAGACGAACCGCACGGGGACGCCCGCGACCTCGGCCTCGCGGTCGGGGTCGCGGTCGCCGTCGGCCTCGTAGAGCGCGCCGTAGCCGATGGCGAACACGACGACGACGGTCGCCAGCACGTGGAACCACTGCATCCGGCTGGCGAGCAGCCACACCTCCTCGGTGACGACGAACGGCCCCGCGAGCAGGAAGCCGCCGACGACCTGCTGGGCGGTGTCGGCGACCCGGTAGCGTTTGCTTCGACCGACCATACCGCCACCTCGGGGACGGCGGGGAAAACGTCTGCGGGTGGCGGGCGGTCCCAGCGGGTTTTTGCCCGGGGCGGCCGTCGGCCGGGACATGAGCGTACGCGAGGAGTTCGACGAGTGGGCGGCCTCCGGCCGCGACAAGGGGATGGAGGAGCGCCACTGGCACACCGCCAAGCACGTGCTCGCGCGGCTGCCCGTGGAGCCCGACGACTACGTGCTGGACCTCGGCACCGGGAGCGGGTACGCGCTGCGCGCGCTCCGCGAGCGCGGCGTCGCCCGCGGCTACGGCCTCGACGGCGCGCCCGAGATGGCGCGCAACGCCCAGTCGTACACCGACGACGACGGAATCGGGTTCGTCGTCGGGGACTTCGGGAGCCTGCCGTTCGCGGACGACAGCCTCGACCACGTGTTCAGCATGGAGGCGTTCTACTACGCCAGTGACCCCCACGAGACCCTCCGCGAGGTGCGCCGCGTCCTGAAGCCCGGCGGGACGTTCTACTGCGCGGTGAACTACTACGAGGAGAACGTCCACAGCCACGACTGGCAGCAGAACATCACCGTCGAGATGACCCGCTGGGACAGGGCCGAGTACCGGGAGGCGTTCCGAGAGGCGGGCCTCCACGTCGCCGAGCAGGACAACGTCGCGGACCGCGACATCGAGATTCCGCCCGCGAGCGAGTTCCCCCACGAGGGCTTCGACACCCGCGAGGACATGGTCGAGCGCTACCGGAAATTCGGCACGCTGCTGACCGTCGGCGTCGCGCCCTGAACCGGGCGGAACGCGCTCACAGCAGCGTCGCGTCCTCGGGCCGGAATCCGAGGACGGCGTCGCCGGTCGGCGGCTCCTCCCGGGTCTTTACGAGGACTTCGCGGCCGTCCCACTCGCAGTGCGCGCGGTAGGCGTCGCCGAGGAACTCTACGCTCTCCACGCGCACACCGAAGCGATTGTGTTCGCAGTCGAAACGCAGGGACTCGGGGCGCACGCAGACCGTCGTCGCGTCGTCCACCTCCTTTTCGACCTCGAACGTCGCGTCGCCGACACGAACCGAACACCCCTTCGTTTCGACTGGAGTTCCGTCGAAGACGTTGTTGTCGCCGACGAACTCCGCGACGAACCGCGACGCCGGCTCCCGGTACACTTCTTCCGGGGTTCCCACCTGCTCGACGCGGCCCGCGTGCAGCACGGCGACGCGGTCCGAAATCGCCAGCGCCTCGCTCTGGTCGTGCGTGACGTAGACAGTGGTGATGTCTAACTCCGACTGAATCTTCTTCACCTGCACGCGCAGGCGCTCGCGGAGCCGCGCGTCCAGCGCGCTCATCGGCTCGTCCAGCAGGAGCACGTCCGGGCCGGGCGCGAGCGCGCGCGCCAGCGCCACGCGCTGCTGCTGGCCGCCCGACAGCTCCCCGGGGTCGCGGTCCTCGAACCCCGCCAAGTCGACGAGCTCCAGCAGCTCCGTCACGCGCTCGTCGGTGCTCTGGCCCTCTGGCGGGTCGCGGAACCGCAGGCCGTACGCGACGTTCTCCGCGACGCTCATGTGCGGGAACAGCGCGTAGCTCTGGAAGACGATGCCCACGTCGCGGTCCTCCGGCGGCACGCCCGCCACGGAGTCGCCGCCGAAGCGAACGTCGCCCGCGTCGGGCTGCTCGAACCCCGCGACGAGGCGCAGCGTCGTCGTCTTCCCGCAGCCAGAGGGGCCGACGAGCGTGAAGAACTCGCCGTCGCGCACGTCGAGAGAGACGCTCTCGACGGCGGTCGTCGCGCCGAACGCCCGGGTCACGTCGTCCAACTGGAGGCTCGTCATGGCCGGTACCTCCCACCAACGCGGTCGATGACCACGAAGCTAGCGGCTGTCACCGCGAGCAGAATCGTCCCCATCGCGGCCGCGGGGCCGACGCTCGGGCCGGCCGCGCGGTCCACGAGGTAGCGCTTCAGCGCCACCGGCATCGTGTACGCGTGCTCGCCGGCGAGCAACACGGTGGCGTCGAACTCGCCGACGCTGAGCGCGAACGCGAACGCCGCGCCCGCGAGCACGCCCGGCCACACCAGCGGCAGTTCCACGTCCCAGAGCGCGCGCGCCCGGCTCGCGCCCAGCGCCCGCGCTGACTCCACGAGCCGGTCGTCGACGGCGGACAGCATCGGCGCGACGTTGCGCACGACGAACGGGTAGCCCGCGACCGCGTGCGCGGCGACGACGACCGCCGCGCCGACGACGCTGACGCGGTAGCCGAACACCTCCACGCCGAACACCAGCGACTGCAACATCCCGAAGCCCACGACGATGCCCGACACCGCGATGGGCGCCATCAGCACCGTGTCCGCGAGCTTCCGGCCGCGGCCGCCGCGCGCGGAGAACGCCGCGACGACGACACCCATCGGGAGCGCGAGCGCGAGCGCGCCGACGCCGAACAGCAGGGAGTTGCGCACCGCGACCGACGGCTGGGTGCGGCTGCCGGCCTGCTTCTCGAGGAGGAACCGCCACCACCGAAGGGTCGGGTCGTCGACGCCGCCGACGCTCGCCAACACCATCGACGCCAGCGGCGCGAGGAACACGAGCGCGACGACGACCGCGTAGCCGGCGATGCCGGCGCGCACGAGCGCGCCCCGCAGGTCGCTCGCGTCGAGGCTGAACAGCCGCTTCCGGGGGAGCGGCTTCCCCGCGCCGCCGCCCGCGCGCCGCCCCTCGTAGCGCAGGTAGACGTACGTCAGCCCGAGCGAGACGGCGGTTTCGAGCGTGGCGAGCGCGGCCGCCGTCGCCACGTCGAACTGCTGGACGCGATCGTACAGCCACACCTCCACGGTCGCCAACTGGAGGCCGCCCAGCCCCAACACGATGGGGAACGTCATGAACGTGAACACGAACGTCAGCACCGCGCTCGCCGCCAGCGCCGGGAGCAGCTGGGGCGCGACCACGTCCCGGAACGCCCGCAGCGGGCTCGCGCCCAGCGAGCGCGCGGTCTCGACGGCGCTGGCGTCGACGTTCTCCCACGCCGACGTGACCATTCTGGTGACCAGCGGCGCGTTGTAGAACGCGTGCGCCAGCACCACGACCTGCAGCGTGTACAGCAGGTCCATTTTCGGGAGGCCGAGCGTCGTCAGCACGCCGTTGAGCGTGCCGTTCGACCCGAACGTGGCGACGAACCCGGCGACGACCATGATGGAGGGGAGCACGAACGGCAGGATGGTCAGCGCCTTCAGCGTGCGGCGGCCGGGGAACTCGAAGCGCGCGAGCACGTACGCGCCCGGCAGCCCGAGCGCGACGCTCGCTACCGTCGAGAGCGCGGCCTGCCACGCCGTGAACCCGAACAAGCCCTTCCGGACCGTGGGATAGCTCACCCACACGTCGGGCGCGAGCCCGGTCCACGCGGCGTGGACGCGCACGCTCGCCAGCCACGCGAGCACGTCGCCCGGCACCCGAGTGGGGTGGGCGAACAGGCCGTGGGCGGCGCCGAAGTAGAACTCGCTCTCGAGGACGCGCCGAATCGGCGCGGCGGCGTTCCCGAACGCTTCCACGAACACCGTCCACACGGGGTAGTAGAAGACGACGCCGAGCACGGCCAGCGTCGCCGCGCCGACGACCGGGAGCACCAGCCGGTCGGCGCGGCCGGCGAGCCGGCGGGCCGCGCGGGACAGCCAGTCGGTCACGCGCGTCAGTTGCTGGCGACCAACTGCGCCCACGACTCGGTCCATTCGCTGAGGTTGCCTGCGAGCTCCTCGTAGGTAAACGTGACCGGCTCGGGCGGCTCCTTGGCGTACTCGGCGTACCCCTCGGGCAGCGACGCGGTGGTGGTCGCGGGAATCTGGACGTTCTTCTGGGCGATGTTCGCCTGCGCCTCGTCGGTGAGCACGAAGTCAACGAAGTCGGCGGCCGTCTCGGGCTGGTCGCTGTCCGCGAACCGCCCGACGGTCTCGGGATTGGCGTACCCTTGGTCGTTCAGGAAGCTCACTTGGTGGCGCGGGAGCTCCTCCTCGCTGTTGTAGTACACTTGGTCCGTGGAGTACGAGACCACCATCGGGCGCTCGCCCTCCAAGAACGCGTTGTACGCGGGCGACCAGTCGTCGAGGACGCGCACGTCGTTGTCGAGCAGCCCCTCCCAGTAGTCGAGGTAGCCGTCCGGCCCCTTCTCGTGAATCGTCCAGAGGAGGAACGCCAGCCCGGGGTCGCTGGACTGGGCGTTCTCCGCGAGCAGCGTCCCCTCGTAGGCGGGTTCGAGGAGCGCGTCGAACGTCTCGGGGTCGTCGACTTCGGTGCTGTCGTAGACCGGCGTGATGTAGCCCGTGTCGTAGGCGACCACGCGGTTGTCGGGGTCGACTTCGAGGCTCTCCTTGACGGCGCCGTCGTTGTCGAGGTCCGCGCGCAGGTCGTCGAAGAGGTCCGCGTCCGGCAGCGACTCGTCGACGCGCACCAAGTCCGGCGTGTTCAGGCCGACGAAGAGGTCGGCGTCGATGCCGGCGTTCTGGTCCTTGCGCTGGATGAACTCGTTGACGCCGTTGCTCGGCGCAGTGAACTCGATTTCGGTGTCGTGGTCGGCCTCCCACTGGTCTTTCAGCCAGCGGCCCGCGGTGCCCTCGTCGCCGAAGAACGAATCGTAGGTGGCAATCGTCAGTGGTCCCGTTGGCTCGCTGGTCGTGCTGGTCGTGTCTGTCGTCGTCCCGCCGGCGGTCGTGGTGTCCGTGCTCTCGCCGCTCTGGTCGCTCTGTTCGACCTGCAGGCATCCCGCGGTCAGCAGTCCCGCGGCCCCCACGCCCGCCGTCTTGAGGTAGTCACGCCGTCTCATTACCCGGTTGTTTCTGGGTGTGGTAGAAAAGGCCGTCGCTTCCCGCGGTACGAGTGCTCACTCCCGAAGCGCCAGCCCCGCCGCCGCGAGGAGCGCGAGCAACGCCGCCACCGGCCCGAAGCCGGGCGCTTCACCCGGGCTCTGCGGCGGGACGTTGTCCGCGCCCGGCGGCGCCGTCGTTGTCTCTGTCGCCGTCGGCGTCCGTTCGGTGGTCGTCTCGGTCGCCCGCGTCGTCTCCGTGGCCGTCGTAGTCGACTCCGCTTCTCGCGTGGTCCTCGTGACCGTCCCGTCGTCGCCCGTCTGCTCGGCAGTCGTGGTCGCCGTCGCGTCGCTCCCGCCACTGTCCGACCCACTCGGGGCGGTCCAGTCACTGCCACCGTCGTCGTCCGAGGAGTCGCTCGTTGTGGTGGTCGGCGCGGTCGTAGTCGGGTCGTCAGTCGGCGTGGTGGTCGTGGAAGCCGGTTCGGTCGTGGTGGTCGTGGTGGTCGTGGTGTCCGTCGTCACCGTCACGGCCAGCGAGGCGGTGTCCGTGTCCCCGGTCCCGTCGCTTGCGGTCAGCACCACGTCGTAGCTCCCCGCGTCGCCGAAGGTGTGAGTAACCGTCTCGCCGGTGGCGGTGTCGCCGTCGCCGAACGCCCACTCGTAACTGACGCTCCCGGTCGCGCCGGAGACGCTCTCGGGCGAGAACGTCGCGGACTCGCCGACGCCCACGGTCTTCGTGTCGTTGAGGGACACCGACAGCGGGTCGGTGTCCACCGTGAGCGCGCGGGTCTCGTCGGTGTCCTCGTTACCCTGCGTCCCCGTCGCGACGACTGTCGCAGTCTGCTCGCCGTCGGCGGTATCGGGGCCGACGGTGGCGGTAGCGGTGTAGTCGCCGTCGGCGTCAGCCGTGAGCTCGATGGTGCCGGCATCGAAGGCTGTGAGGTCGGCGGTCACGGCGTCGATGTCGCCGGAGACGGTTGCATTCACTCTCACCTCGTCGCCAGCCTCGACGTAGCCGTCGCCGTTCGTCGCGTCCGTGAGGTTCACCGACTCGACGACGGGCGGGTCTACAACCGTCACGCTCACGGCGTCGGTGTCGCTCCCGGCGTCGTCGGTGGCGGTCACCTCGACGGTGTACGTGCCGCGCTCCTCGAAGGCGTACTCGACGCGCTCGCCGGTAGCGGTGTCGCCGTTGCCCAAGGTCCAGTCGTAGGTCACGTCGCCGGTCGCGCCCGCGACCGACGCCTCGTACGCCACGGTTTCGTTTACGCCGACCGTCCGGTCGTCGCCGATGGAGACGGTCAGTTCGTCGACGACCACGTCCAGCGTCCCCGTCGTGGCGCTGTCCTCGGTGCCGCTCGTCCCCGTGGCGGTCACCGTCGCGGCGTGCGCCCCCTCCGCGACGTTCGTGCCGACGATGGCGGTGGCGGTGTAGTCGCCGTCGGCGTCGGTGGTGAGGGTGACGGTGCCGGCGTCGAAGGCCGAGAGGTCGGCGGTCACGGAGTCGACGCTCCCGGAGACGGTGGCGTTCACTCTCACCTCGTCGCCCGGCGAGACGGTACCGTTCCCGTCGGTCGCGTCCGTGAGGCTCACCGACTCGACGACGGGCGGGTCCTCGACGCTGACCGTCATCGTGTCGCTGGCGGTGTCGCCCGCCTCGTCGGTCGCGGTCACTTCGACGGTGTACGTCCCGTTGTCGGCGTAGGTGTGCGTGACCGTCTCGCCGGTGGCGGTGTCGCCGTCGCCGAACGCCCAGTCGTAGGTCACGTCGCCGGTCGCGCCGGAGACGCTCGCCGGGGAGAACGTCGCGGACTCGCCGGCGTCGACAGTCTTCGTCTCGTTGAGCGACACGGAGAGGTTCTCGGTGTCCACCGTGAGCGCGCCGGTCGTCGCGCTGTCGGTGTTCCCCTCGCCGTCGCTGGCCGTCACCGTCGCGGTCTGGTCGCCGTCGGTGGCGTCCGAGCCGACAGTGGCGGTGGCGGTGTAGTCGCCGTCGGCGTCAGCGGTGAGAGTGACAGTGCCGGCGTCGAAGGACGCAAGGTCCGCCGTCACGGCGTCGATGTCCCCGGAGACGGTGGCGTTGACGGTGACCTCGTCGCTGGCCTCGACGTAGCCGTCGCCGTTCGTCGCGTCCGTGAGGTTCACCGACTCCACGGACGGAGCGCGGTCGTCGACGGTCGCGGTGTCGGTCTGCCCGCTCGTCTGGTCGCCGGCCGACGCCGCGCGCTCCAGCGTCGCCGTGTACTCGCCGTCCGTGCTCCCGTCGTAGGTGGCCGTGTACGAGTACGGGTCGGTGCCGGTTTCCGAGAAGTCTCCGTCTGCGAGCGTCAGCGTCGCGCCCTCGGGGCCGTCGAGGGTGACGTTCAGCTCCGAGAGGTTGTGGTTCGTGGTGACCGTCACCGTCACGTTCTGGTCGCCGGTCGCGCTCGCCGCGAACTCGCTGACCGACAGCGACGACGGATAGCTCGCGACGCCCGCCACACCGGCGCTCTGCACGGCCGTCATCGTCGCGCCGTCGGCGTCGGTAATCTTCTGCGTCTCCCCGGTCGCCGTCGTGTACGCCACCTCGCCGCCCTGCAAGTGGACGATTTCGAGTGCGGCGTCGCCGGCCCAGTCCACGCCCGCGACCGGCTTCTTGTCCGTGTTGTTGCTGCTCTGGAGGAACTGTTCGGCGTTCCCGCCGCTGTCGACGACCTCGGGGATGCCGCTCCCGTCTATCGCGGGCACCCGCAGCGTCCCGTCCCCGTCGAAGTCCGCGGGCGCGCCGGCCGCGCCGCTGTTAGCGAAGTTCCCGTACCCGGTGTCCACCGTGTTCGTTCCATTGTAGTAGTGGAGCCGCTGGGACGTGCCCACGAACACGATGTCTCTCCCGCCGTCCCCGTCGAAGTCCGCGACGCCGAGCACCGCCGACGCCGCCTCGGTCTCGACGCTGGTCGCCGTCCCGGAGACGTTCTTGTAGTAGATATCGTTGTTCGTGCTCGGGTAGACGACTTCGGGCACGCCGTCGCCGGTCCAGTCCCCGACCGCGACCTTCGTCTTCGTCGACGGCACGCCGCTGTCTATCGATTGCCGCTCGCCGTTCGCGTCTATCGTGTGCAGGTGGCCGTTGCTCGTGACGTACGGCGCTTCCAGCAGGCCGTCGCTGTCGAGGTCTGCCATCGGCCCGACGACGCTCGCGCTCGCACCCGTATCTACCTGCGTCCCGTCCGCGCGCACGAACGTCACGCTGTCCGTGTCCGCGTTCACGTACACGAACTTCACGGGGTTCGACCCCGCCTGCTCTGTGGTCGCGCTCCCCGATGCCGCTCCAACCGCCCCGCCGAAGCCCGCGGCCGCGACGACCACCGCCGCGGCGACGAGGACGGCCACCGCCGACCCGCGCACGCTCGCGGTGCTGCCCCCACTGTCAGTCATATTGCATACACGGCGAGTCTCGCGGAAAGGGGTTATTGCCAGATTTCTAGGAATAGGGGCTGAAACGGCCACGAAGACTAAATACGGGGTGTCGGCCCGGGCCCCGTGGCTCGCGGGTCGATTCGCTCTCTGCTCGCACGAACCGAGGCGTTACGCGCCTCGCGGCGCTCGCGCCGAACGCTTTTGCCACCGCCAGCGGTACGTCGTGATGTGCCCCCGTCACGAACCACCACACTGGCCGCCGTCCTCGCCGTGCTCCTCGTCGCCGCCGCGCTGCTGCTCGGCGCCGTCTTCGGCACCGTGTTCTTCGCCGTCACGGTCGCGTACCTCCTCGTGCCGATTCACCGGCGCGTCCAACGCCTCGGCCTCCCGTCGTGGTGGGCGAGCGCGACCACCTCCGTGCTCGCGTCGCTGGCGGTGCTGGTCCCCGTCGCCGGCGGCCTCTACGTGCTCACGGACCGCGCGAGCGGCCTCATCGACGTCGTCGAGGGGCTGCCGCAGGTCGTGACGCTGGCGTTCTACGGCTACGAGTACCCCATCGAGGTCGGCGCCGTCGCCGACACCCTCCTGTCGTTCGTGGCGTCGTTCGCCGTCGACTTCGCCATGACGCTCCCGGAGCTCGCGCTGAAGTTCACGCTGTTCGGGATGGTCGTGTTCGGCCTGTTGCTCGCCCACGAGGACGCCGAGCGCGCGCTCCTCGCCACGATTCCCGGCAGCTACCACGACGTCGCGCGCTCGCTGGCGCGCCGCGCCAGCGCGACCCTCTACGCCATCTACGTCCTGCAGGCGGTGACCGCGCTGGCGACGACCGTCATCGCGGTCCCGGTGTTCCTCGCGCTCGGCGTCCCCTACCCGCTCGCGCTCGCCGTGGTCGCGGGCGTCCTCCAGTTCATCCCCATCGTCGGCCCGTCGCTGGTCGTCGGCGGCGTCGCGCTCTACTGGGCGAGCATCGGTGACGTCACCGGCGCACTCCTCGTCACCGTGGTCGCGGGCGTGCTCGTGGCGTGGCTGCCCGACGTGCTCGTGCGCCCGCGGCTCTCCCGGCGGACCGCCGACCTCCCCGGCAGCCTCTACTTCGTCGGGTTCACCGGCGGCCTGCTCACGGTCGGCCCCATCGGCATCATCGCGGGCCCGCTCGTCGTCGCGCTCGTCGTGGAGGCCGCGGGCCTGCTGGCGGACGAACACCGCGGCACGCAGGCGTCCCTGCTGCCCGAGGAGTGGCCGTGACTACGCCAGCGGG
>JGI12449J12846_1000183_pt1 | contig 21443 bp, 20 predicted proteins | sample 23E2SouthBayCA_FD_12846 | JGI IMG/M metagenome (IMG submission 12846) | reverse complement strand
CTTTATTGGAATATTCCAAACCGAGCGTCAGCGTGATACCGGCGGCTCTTCGGTCAGTCGCCTGCCTGCGACGTACTGTTTTGCCAACTGTTCCTCGGCCCGACGCAGTCGGTAGGTCAGCGTCGACCGCGGGACATCGAGGTGCTCGGCTAACTCGCCGCCGTCGACTTCCCGGGGTGACTCGTAGTAGCCGTGCTCGACGGCGGCCTGGAGTGCGGCCTCTTGTTCCGGCGATAGAGCGCTCTGTGTCCCGTTGGCTTCTCGCATCGACGCCGTCGTGTCGGCAGTACGGAGTATCTCCATCTGAGCACGTTCCCCGACGGCCGCCGCGAGCTCGTCGAAGAACGCGGCCACGTCACCGTCGCCGGAGTGAATGAGCCGCCACGTGTAGTGACGCCCCTCGTGGCGCGTCTCGAACAGCACCCCGTCGCCCAGGTGGTCCTGAGCGATGTGGGGAACCGAGGCACAGGCAGGGGTGCGCTCCCAGTCAGAGTAGAGGACGAGCATGTCATCGGCTCGGTCAAGGACGCGAGTGGTCTGTGTGGCACCGCAGTCCTCGGTGGCAAGACAGTCAGCGTAGTAGTCGCTGGTGAGGAAGGCGTCTTCGATGGCGGTGAGTGCGGCTGGCGTTCCAGTCGCGTGGTCAACCCGCCAGAGACGGTCAGCAGTGGCGTGCAGCGACAGCGAGCGGACGCGGGCATCGGGATGCTCGGCGAGGGCGTCCGCGACCCTGTTACAGCCCGGTTCGTAGTCAAGGGCGAAGACGAGTTCACGCATACCCATCATACAGCGCGGTTTGATAAAACACGTCGGCACGGTACTGGCCAGCGCCAGTGAAAGTCAGAGCACGCCATCGGTATCGGGTAAGTCCTGTATTCGGCGGCTTTCGGTAGGCTGGTACCCGTCCAGAGTTACGTCACTGCAGGTAGTATAGTTCTGCTCTCTGTCTAACAGCGGAACCGGTGGGGTGGCTAACAGCGGAAGCAGTGGGGTCACGGGCTTTTTTTCAGGAGTTCTGAGAGGCCCGTTTTGATTGAACTGATGGATTGCTCTAACTCGAACTTCTTGTACTTGCCGCCGCCTTTCCCCCGGTTATACTCCGTCGAGGACACAATTCCGAGTTGTGTGAGTTCACCGAGATAGTCACGGACCGACCGCTCTGAAACCGGGTCCAGACCCTCCTCACGTGCTAACTCTTGATATGCACCCATGATATCCCGTGTCCGTGCCGGGGTGTCATCTTCTTCGGCGAGCCCAGTGAGTGCATAGAGAACGAGTTGCCCGTGGTCAGAGCAGTTGCGGATCCCTTCGACGACTTGGTCAGTTTGAAGCCGTTGCCGGGCTTCACGTACGTGGTGTTCAGTTACGAGCTCGTCGTCATACTCTCGAGCAAGGTCGCCGGCCTCAAGGAGGAGATCCAGAGCCTGACGGGCGTCTCCGGAGTCTTTCGCACCGTACGCAGCACACATTTCTATAACGCCGTCGTCAAGGACATCATCCTGAAACGCGACGGCCTCGCGCTGTTTCAGAACTAGCTGTAGCTCATTGGCATTGTATGCCGAGAACGACACTTCCTTTTCACAGAGACTCGACCGGACTTTTGAGGACAACTGGTTGCGGAAGTCGAGGTCATTTGAGATACCGATGACACCCAATTTCGCTTCGGAGATGTCACCGTTCGATCTGGCGCGGGGGAGTTTGTACAGCAGCGAATCGTCCTCAATGTGATCGACTTCGTCGAGAATGATAAGCACCGTTCCGCCCAGATCGTTGAGTGCATCGAAGAGGAATTGATACACTGAAGCCTGTGGATACCCGGTGTTTGAGATTTGATTCGCTGGATCACGAAGCGTGTTGACGATTGCGACCGCGGCCTGATAGCTCGAATTGAGTCCATCGCAGTTGACTTCGACCGTACTGAGGTCTAGTCCGTCGACATCTGCTGCATCACGTTCCAGAGCGGAGAGTAGGTATCGAGTGGCAGCGGTCTTCCCGACTCCGCTTTTTCCGTACAGAAAGATGTTTGACGGGGTTTCGTTGTTGATGACTGGCTGGAGCGCAGCGTGATACTTCTGGAGCTCCTCGTCACGTCCGACAAGCTCCTCAGGTGTCCACTCTTCAAGCAGTGCCTCGCGTTGTTCAAATATTGTGGATGTCGGCGAGAACGTAATGTCGCTCATTTGTCTATAATTGTAACATGAAATGACTTAACCTTTGGTTCCGCTGCTTCCGCTGTTCGGTTGGTTATATAAGTGGACGACCCCACTGCTTCCGCTGTTAGATGAGAAATGGGCAGCTGCCCCACTACACCCCCACCCCACCGCTTCCGCTGTTAGGAGGGTGGCCAGGTGGTGCGTTTTTTGAGGAACGGGACCGGATAATTATGAGTAGGTAGACAGCGGGGTTGCAGTAACGGAGCGACACACCCACCCCACCACTTCCGCTGTTAGCTCGACAAAACGGGAGTGGGCTGACACAGCCCACTGCGTCTCCAGTCTGTACGGACCGAGCAACGCTGGTTTTTCCAGTCTATACAGGGCGAGTGTCGCGGTTTTTGACTCTTAGAGGATACACCACCCCCGCTCGAGGGATTTTTTGAGATGAGGGAGTCGGTATCCCAGAACCTCCCTCACGAATTATCAGTACAGAGTCTGCTGTATGAGATACTGCTGTACGAGACGGAGTACACAGGGACTCCCACCCCACTGCTTCCGCTGTTAGACCTGACAGCCTGCGGTGGCCCATTCGAACTACAACCTCAAAATTTTCAGTGGTAATAAATAAGTTCAAGTACATCGGCAAAAAACAATAACATTACTACATTACCACAAAATAGCAAATCACCTCCTCCCATGGGGGTGGTGCCGTCTATTTATTTCCTAACAGCGGAAGCAGTGGGGTGGGTGTGTGGAGCATCTCCAACTACAGATGCCGGGATCACAATCTACCGTTGCCACTTCGATCAGATTGTGACGGTGACGTACGAACCGGTGCGATAGTGACGCGACGACGGTACATATATGCCATTGGAACAAGAGGTTGCTAAGAACATCAGCAGACCAACTGAGGGCAGGTAATGTCGAGCCACTACATCACGTCAACAGACCATCTCCCTGAGGAAGCACAGGCAGAAACCACACTACAGATCACGGACGCGCAGACGAAACGCATCTTCGAGACACGCGTCCGGATTGCCAAGGACCCTGCTGAACTCACTGACCCGGAACCGCTTACAATCGTTGCCGGGCCACACGAGAGCGTCAGCGAGACCAGATACGTCGAACTACTCGATGAGACCGATGCGACCGGTATCGATCACGAGCTCGTAGCCCATCTGGCGGCCGAACAGGAGACGGCGTCGAATATCCTCAACACCCGGTCCGACGATCTGAAGGTACTCTTGCAGTATCTCGTCGAGACTGGCGAGTACGAATCAACGGCCGATGCGCTTCGTGAGGTCGCGTTCGACCACCTCGCCACAGAGCGACCGGCCCTGCTGGACGCCTACGCGGAGGTCCGCCGCGAACCCGATGACGACCCACTCAGGCGCGTGCTCGGAAAACAGGAGTGACAGATGGCAGTCAATTCGCTCCGCGAGTACCTCGATTTGCTCGACACGACCGGCTGGCTTCGGTCCTTCGACCAACCGGTGTCGTGGGACCTCGAAGCAAGTGCAGCGACGATGCTTGCCAACATTCGTGACGGACCGGTCCCGGTGTTCGAGTCCATCGCAGGGATAGAAACGGAGTCGAAACTGGTTGGCGACCCGTACCGCGGCCCTCAGACACGCCCCTGGGATCACTTCGCTCAAGCGCTGGGCTTCCCAAGTGGCCTTTCAGGCTGTACGTACTACGACCGAGTGATTGCCCGCCTCAACAGGACGAAAGCGCCTCGAACCGTTGCGAGTCACAGGGCCCCCTGTAAGGAAACAGTGCGGACGGGAACCGAGGTCGACCTCCTGTCGTTCCCGTGGCCATATATCCACGAGGGCGACGGGGGGCGGTATTCTAACCACCACACCATCGTCGCACCGGACCCCGACACAGAGTGGGGGACCTGGTCGAGCCATCGAATGATGATCCACGACAGCTCCCAGGCCAGTCTGCTGTTACTGGCCGGTGAGCAGGTTCCCAACCGCTACTACTACGACTACGAACCGCGGGGCGAACCGATGCCAGTCGCGGTCGTTATCGGTGCAGAACCCACTGTCGAGAGTACTGCAGATATGTGGATCCCGACAGGGCGGAGCGAAGCGGCCTTCGCGGGCGGCCTGAAAAATGCGCCTGTAGACCTCGTCCAGTGCGAAACCAATGACCTGTACGTTCCGGCGACGGCCGAGCTAGTTCTCGAAGGGCACGTTCGACCCGACGACCGGCTTGATGAGGGACCGTTCGGAGACTACTTCGGCTACATGAACGGCCCGCGGCGCTCCATGCCGGTGTTCGAGGTCGATGCGATCACCCACCGCCACGAACCGCGGCTACCGTTTTGCGTCGAGGGGAGCGGTGTCGGATACGGACAGAACTCGACGAGTACGCTCCGACTCGTCGCAGCCGGCCCCGACGCGACCGTTGGACTCCGAGCCGCCGGATTTGACGTTGCGATGGCGGTCCCGTGGCGCTTTACCTCCCGCACCGTCTGGGTCATCGCGACCGACCGACCGTATCCGGGGTATCTCCACGAACTGGCGAACTTTATCTTCACGACGTGGGGGATGCTCCACATCGACTTCTTCGTATTTGTCGACGCTGCTGTCGACCCGCTTGACCCGCGGGCAGTGTTGACGGCCATCGCACTTGAGGCTGATCCGGACGCCGACTTCCACCAGTTCGGCGTCGAGCGGATGCCGAAAGTCCCGCTCAATATCTACCAGACGCCCGACGAGAAGGGCAGTGCGGATGTGGGGACTTCGAAGGCGAAGACGGCTAAAGCCTACATCGACGCAACGACTGACGGTGACGCGACGGACACGACGGCGACCGCAGAAACACGGAAGCGAGCCCAAGAGCGGCTGGTCGAAGCGGGACTAGACGCTGCGCGGTTCGACCGGCTCGACGAGCGGGAGGGCAAATCACAGTGATACCGTTCACGCAGTACGTCCGTGGACTGGCCGGCGACGACGACCTCGTCCGACTCGACGGCCCATTCGAGGTCCCGGTTGACGTGCTTGCGGCGGAGGCGCTCCGTGCAAGTGGGCCGGCGCTTCGGTTCCAGCGACCCACAGGCATAGATCTAGTTAGCGGTGTGTTCAGCGGTCCGGACCAGACACAGCACCGCGAGGCCCGGCCGTGGTCGCGNCTGNCGCTCGGCCTTGGACTTGAGCCGGACGCCACGCTTGTTGATCTGCTGGAGACAATCAGCACTCTCGGCCCAACCGGCGGGAATCCGGAGCCGACATATGCGGGGCAGGCAGCCTCGGGGACAGATATCGACGTACAGGACCTGCAGCTCCCGCAGGGCGAAACCGACATGTGGCCCGCAGTGACGCTTGGTGTCGCATCGGTCTCGACCGCTGACGGCACACACTGGGCACCGGTTCACGGCTCGGTTGTGGGCGGCGACACGCTCAGAGTGCGCGTCCCGGACGCGCTGTCGTCGCTTGTTGCTGACGGGACCACGATGACGATAGCGCTTGGCGTGCCGCCGGCGGCGATTACGACGGCATACCTGCTCGCTGTCACCGAGCAAACGACCACGCCAATCCAGTCCTGTGGGGTAACTGGCACCGTTCCGCTCGTCCCGACCAACGGCGGACTCGTCCCGAGTGCGACGGAGGTTGTTATCGAGACGACAGTTGTGGACCGCCAACCTGACTTCCGCTCCGACCGTCGAGAAGGCTGGGAGTACGTCGTTGCGAGCGGGCCGCTCTCACTGTCGGTTGAGAGCGTCCGCGCTACTGACACCCCAGTCATCCCCATCTCCCCGGTCGGCCGCCCACTCGCGGATGATATCCAGCTTACGGGGCTTGCGACCGCCGCAACGCTCTATCACCGGGTCAACAACTACTGGGGTATCTCACCAGTCGAATGGGTCATGTTACCAGCAGAGGCCGAGCTTGGTATCTGTTTCGTGGCCAGTGACGTGTTGTATGGCGGCTTCGAGTGGCAACTCGCGAATATCCTCTTTTCGTTCTCGTCGCTTTTCGACACAGTGGTTATCGTCGACGAAGACGTGCCGCCACAGGATTTCGGCCGCGTTCTGGCTGACGTCTGGCTGAAATCTCACCCGGCTCGCGACTGGACGTTCAGCGAACCGGACGCACCGGCGGCGACACGGCCGCACTACCGAACGGACAATGAAACCGGTTCGCGTCTGTACGTGAATGCGGCATGGGACCCGCGCTGGAAGGAAACGTACATCGCGCCACGGGTCACGTTCCAGAACTCCTTCCCGGGCAACGTCCGCGACGTGGCGCGTGCTCTGTGGGACGAATCCGACACCGGTCCCGAAGACACGACTGAAAGCGGCGCGTCTCGCTGAATATGTCTCCCGAGTGTGTATATNTTCAANGATGTNGTAAACGCATCTGTTTACGCTATACNNAGTACAAATACTACCTACGAAGGAAGCCAAATAGTAATTGGTACAATATATNTTGNGTGGAAAGTAACCGGTACAGTTATACNGGAAACCGGTATTCCGAGCGGTGTATGGTGACCAGCCACAACCTCCCGGACTACGACACAGCACGGCAAGAATTCTCCTGGGACGATATTTACGCGGACGCGGACTGGGATGCACCGAACGACCTGAACATCGGGCACGAAGTTGCCGACCGACACGCGACCGACCGGGGACAGGTCGCACTCTATCAGGTCGGGACCGACGGAGAGCTGTCGAAAATGACGTTCTGGGAGCTTGCTGACCGCTCAAGCCAGTTTGCCAACGTCCTTGACGACCTCGGGGTTGCGCAGGGCGACCGGGTTTTCTCGTATATGCCTCGAATCCCCGAGCACTACGTGGCGCTGGTCGGAACGCTCAAACACGGTGCGGTCTGGGGAAGCGTCAACGAGCGGTTCGGGCCCGATGGCATCTCGTACCGTCTGGACGACTGCGACGCGAAGGTCGTCGTCACCACGACTGACAATCGAGACACGGTCGAAGACGCACTGGACGATGCGCCCGCGGTCGAACACGTGATTACCGTTGACCGCGGCGGCGGCGCACCCGCTGGTGACGTGGTCTTCAATACTGCGCTCGACGGCGCGAGCACAGCCTACGAGGTTGCCGAGACCAGCGGGGAAGACGACGCACTGCTGTACTACACCTCAGGAACCACTGGGCTGGCCAAAGGCGTCCTCCACAAGCAGCGCTGGATCGCCGGTGTCGCGGCAACACAAAAATACGCCGTGGATCTTCAGGATGGCGACCTGTACTGGTCGACTGGCGACCTCGGCTGGCTGACGGGTGCAATCAACACACTCGGTGCCTGGTTCTGGGGTGCGTCGCTGTTCACGTACGAGGGCGAGTTCGACACCGACGAGTGGGCCGCCCTGCTGGATGAATACCCGATCAGCGTCCTGTTCTCGGTCCCGACGGCCTACCGGATGCTCCGGGAAAACGAAGACGTGCTTGCCGATGTCGACCTTGATCTACGGCATGCGCTCTCTATCGGCGAACCACTCAGTGCCGGGGTCGTTGAGTGGGGAGAGGACGAACTCGGTGTCACGATTCTCGATACGTACGGGCAGACCGAGACCGGGAACATGATTATCAACAACTATCCGACGATGGAACTCCGGCCCGGGTCGATGGGGAAACCACTCCCTGGAATCGAGGCCGACATCGTCGACCCACAGAGCGGTGAAGTTCTGGAACCCGGCGAAACGGGCGAGATTGCGCAACGAGGAGACTATCCGTGTTTCTTCGCCGAGTTCTGGAACAAGCCCAAGAAAACCCAGCGGGCGTTCATCGACGGTCCCGACGGGAAATGGTATCTCTCGGGCGATCTGGCACACAAGGACGAGGACGGGTATTTCTGGTTCGAAGGGCGGGCAGACGACGTGATCCTCTCTTCGGGCTACCGCATCGGGCCGTTCGAGGTCGAGAGTTCGCTGGGCGAACACGAAGCGGTCGCTGAGGCGGCCGTCGTTCCCAAACCTCACGAAGCGCGGGGCAACATCGTCAAGGCCTATGTTGTGCCAAGCGAGGATGCGGAGCCGTCCGACCCACTCAAAGAAGACATCCAGAGCTACGTGAAAGAAGAGCTCTCCGCACACGAGTACCCGCGCGAAATCGAGTTCCGCGAGGAACTGCCCAAGACCGTGACTGGAAAGATCCGCCGAACCGAGCTCCACGACGATGCCGAAGCAGAAGCTGAAGTCGAATCCTGACACAGGGTATCAAGCAGTACGAGTGCCAACGCAGACACAACCACAATGAATTTCGAAGCTACAGAGGAACGCTCGATGATTCGGTCGACCGCAGCGGACGTGGCGGCCGAGTACGGACCGGAGTACTGGCGCGAAAAAGAAGAAGCAGGCGAGTTCGGAGAGGAATTCTGGGACGAACTGGCTGCAGCCGGCTTCCACGGCCTGCTGGTCCCGCCGGAGTACGAAGGGGCCGGGATGGGCATCCAGGAGATGGGGCTGGTCATGGAGACGCTCTGTGCCGAAGGCTGTGGCATGGCGGGCACGTGGTATCTGGTGCTCACCGCCGGCATGGCTGCTGTCGGTATCAGCGAGAACGGGACAGAAGCGCAGAAACAGACCTATCTGCCGGACGTCGCTAACGGCAAGCGAAACTTCTCTATCGGTATCACAGAGCCCGAAGCCGGGACAAACACGCTGAACGTCGCGACCCGTGCCGAGAAAGACGGCGACGAGTACGTGCTGAACGGGAACAAGGCCTGGATTACCTTCGCCGACCGGGCTGACAACATGATTCTCGTCACGCGCACGACCCCACGTGACGAGGTTGAGCGCGGGACTGACGGCATAAGCCTGTTCATCGTCGATATGGACGACCCCAACATCGACGTGTCTCCGATTCCCAAACACGGTATCAATTACTCGAAGTCCTGTGAAGTCTTTATCGAGGACGTTCGGGTCCCCGAGGAGAACCTGCTGGGCGAGGAAGACGACGGCTGGTGGACCTTGGTCGATATGCTGAACCCGGAACGTATTGGCTTTGCCGCCGCCGGGACCGGTATCGGCAAACTAGCCGCGGACACTGCTATNGAGTACGCCAGCGACCGGGAGGTGTTCGATGCGCCTATCGGGAGCCATCAGGCGGTCTCGTTCCCGATCACCAAGGCGTACGCCCGTATGGAAACGGCGGCACTCATGCGTGAGAAGGCGTCATGGCTCTACGACCAGGGCGAAGAGTGTGGATACGAGACAAACGTCGCGAAGGCGACAGCCGTCAGTGCTGGTATCGAAGCGGTCAAACAGTCGATGCAGGCGTTTGGTGGCTGGGGCTACGCGAAGGAGTATGACGTCGAGCGCTGGTGGCGTGAAATCAACCTGACACGGTTGGCCCCAGTTTCCCAGCAGATGGCGTACAACCATATCGGCCAGCACCTCGGCTTCCCCAGATCCTACTAATGTTCGAGAAAGTCCTTGTCGCAAACCGCGGCGAAATCGCGGTTCGTGTGATGGCTGCGTGTGAAGAGCTGGGTATCGAAACGGTCGCCGTCTACAGCGACGCCGACCGCAACGCCGGCCACGTTGAGTACGCCGACGACGCATACAACGTCGGCCCGGCACCTGCAAGCGAGTCGTACCTCGACCAGACAGCGATCCTCGATGTCGCTGAGCGGGCCGGGGCCGACGGAATCCACCCCGGGTACGGCTTCCTCGCCGAAAACGCCGAGTTCGCTAGCCGCGTCGAAGCTACCAACGGCATCACGTGGGTCGGTCCGCCAAGCGACGCGATGGAGACGCTGGGCGAAAAGACGAAAGCCCGGACAGTGATGCAGGACGCCGGTGTCCCAGTCGTCCCCGGCACAACGGATCTGGTCGACGAGCCAGCGGAAGTGCGGGAACTGGGTGCAGAGTACGGCTACCCCATCGCAATCAAGGCTGAAGGCGGCGGTGGCGGTCGTGGCATGAAGATCGTTCGGAGCGAGGCCGAAGTTGCGGAGGCGCTCAAAAGCGCAAAACGCGAGGGGGAAGCGTATTTCGGCAATGACTCGGTGTACGTCGAAAAGTATCTCGAAGCCCCAAAGCACGTCGAAGTGCAGGTGCTTGCGGACGAACACGGCAATGTCCGCCACCTCGGCGAGCGCGATTGCTCGCTGCAACGTCGCCAGCAGAAAGTCATCGAGGAAGCCCCGAGTCCAGCGCTTGACGCCGAACTGCGTACGGAGATCGGGGCGGCCGCCAGACGCGGTGTCAGTGAAGCCGGGTACACGAACGCCGGGACCGTGGAGTTCCTCGTCGAAGACGGGGAATTCTATTTCATGGAGGTGAACACCCGAATTCAGGTCGAACACACCGTCACTGAAGCAGTGACCGGGATCGATATCGTTCGCTGGCAGCTCCGGGTCGCTGCAGGCGAGCGACTGGACTTTACACAGGACGACGTGTCGATAGACGGGCACGCCGTCGAGTACCGGATCAACGCGGAGAACCCGGCGGAAGACTTCGCGCCGACGCCAGGGCCGCTAACGACGTACGCGCCGCCAAGCAGTATCGGTGTCCGGCTCGACCACGCGGTCTCCCAGGGCGACGATATCGGGGGCGACTACGACTCGATGATCGCGAAGCTCATCGTCGCTGGCGAGGACCGGGAGCACTGTCTGGACCGGTCAAAGCGTGCTCTTGACCATTTCACTGTCGAGGGGGTCCATACCACCATCCCGTTCCATCGGTTGATGCTGGATGACGACACCTTCCGCGCCGGGACGCATACAACAAAATACCTCGACCAGGAACTCGCCGACGATGCCCTCGACGCGGCTGTTGCACGATGGGGGACTGACGAGGTCGGTGGCGACGCCTCGGCGGCGTCGACGGATCAAATCGCTGTCGAAGTCGATGGGAAGCGCTTCGATGTCGTCGTTACGGACGGACTGCCCCGCATCTCCCGTGATGGCAACGCCAGTGGCGGCTCCGGCAGTGGCACTTCGGGCGGCAACTCATCCGGTGGCGGCACGGTGGACGTGACCACGTCGGGTGCGATTACGGCCGAGATGCAGGGCACTATTCTTTCGACTAAAGTTGCACCCGGTGACGATATTGCTGCGGGCGATGTCGTCTGCGTGCTGGAGGCGATGAAAATGGAAAACGACGTGGTGGCATCTGCGGGCGGCACTGTCGCATCTGTCCCGGTCGCAGAGGGCGATTCCGTAGACATGGGTGACACCCTGGTTGTACTGGAGGAATAAGTATGCAAGTCAAAATTTCAGACGACGCGACCGAATCGGAAGCACAGGCCATTGCCGAGGCGCTGGCGACACACTTCGAGGACGACATTACCCTCGTTGTCGACGGCGGCGAAGCGGTCAGCAGTGCCACGTACGACGGCACTCGGCAGGATGAATCCACGGACCCAGTCGAGGACGACCTCGGCCCGACCGAACGCGAGGAGGCCCTGCGCGAGGAGATTGAAGAGATCCTCGAAGGCGGGCCGGAAAAGTACAAAGAGCAGTTGCCTGAGGAGGGCAAGCTGTTCGTCCGGGACCGTATCGACCTGTGGTTCGGTGACGATTTCCTGTTCGAAGACGGGAAATTTGCGGAGTTCGACGCCGACGACCAGCTCCCGGCCGACGGGCTCATCACGGGGGCCGCGGAGTTCGAGGGCCGTGACCTGCATTTCATGGCCAACGACTACACGGTCAAACGCGGCAGCATGGCCGCAAAGGGTGTCGAGAAGTTCCTCCGGATGCAACAGCGGGCGCTGAAAACCGGGCGACCGGTGCTGTATCTGATGGACTCCTCGGGGGGTCGTATCGACCAGCAGACGGGCTTTTTCGCCAACCGCGAAGGTATCGGAAAGTTCTACTACAATCACTCGATGCTCTCTGGGCGGGTCCCGCAGATCTGTGTGCTGTACGGTCCCTGTATCGCCGGCGCGGCCTACACACCCGTCTTCGCGGATTTCACCGTTATGGTCCGGGATATGAGCGCAATGGCGATCGCCAGCCCCCGGATGGTCGAAATGGTCACCGGCGAAGAGATCAGTCTCGAAGAACTTGGTGGCCCTGACATCCACGCACAGCACTCCGGGAGTGCGGACCTCATCGCTGACGACGAGGAACACGCCCGCGAACTCGTTGCGCAACTCATCAGCTATCTGCCCGACAACGCCGACGAAGACCCACCACAAACCAGCGGGACGGCCCCGAAGCGCTCGCCGGAGGGTATCGATGTCGTCGTGCCAGAAAAGCCCAACAAGGGCTATGATATGTTCGACGTGATCGAGCGAGTCGTCGATGCTGGGTCGACACTCGAACTCCGGCCCGAGTACGGCAAGGAAATAATCACGTCGTTTGCCCGGATAGACGGCCGGCCAATCGGCGTCATCGCCAATCAGCCAGCCCAGCGCGCGGGAGCCATCTTTCCGGACGCAGCGGAGAAAGCCGCCCAGTTCATCTGGACCTGTGACGCCTACAACATCCCGCTGTTGTATCTCTGTGACACGCCGGGGTTCATGGCCGGGTCAGGCGTCGAGAAGGAAGGTATCCTCGAACAGGGCAAGAAGATGATCTACGCCACGTCTTCGGCGACAGTGCCCAAGCAGTCCGTTGTGGTCAGGAAGGCCTACGGTGCGGGCATTTACGCCATGTCCGGTCCCGCCTACGACCCCGAGTCGACGATCGGGCTTCCGAGCGGGGAAATCGCCATAATGGGGCCCGAGGCGGCTATCAACGCCGTCTACGCACGGAAGCTCTCCGAGATCGATGACGAGGACGAACGACAGCAAAAGGAGCAAGAACTCCGCGAAGCCTATCGCGAGGATATCGACATTCATCGAATGGCCAGCGAAGTTGTCGTCGACGACATCGTTCCGCCCAGCGACCTCAGAACGGAACTGACGAACCGGTTTGCGTTCTACGAGACCGTCGAGAAAGACCTGCCAGACAAGAAACACGGAACCATCCTCTGAGCTATGACAGGACTTTATTACGAAGAGTTCGAGGTCGGCGAGACCATCGAACACGAGAAGCGCCGCACGATCAGCGAGCGCGACAATCAACAGTTCTGTGATATGACGATGAACCAGCAGCCGTTGCACTTGGACGCCGAGTTCGCGGGCGAGACGGAGTTCGGCGAGCGACTGGTCAACGGGCTCTACACCATGAGTTTAGCTGTCGGACTGACAATCCCGGAGACGACCGATGGCACTATCGTCGCGAACCTGTCCTACGACAGCGTCGAGCATCCGAACCCGGTGTTTCACGGCGACACCATCCGCGTGCAGTCGACCGTGACCGACAAACGCGAGACTAGCGACGGTGACCGCGGCATCGTCACGATGCACGTCGAGGTGTTCAAACTCGCAGATTCGGACGATGTCCTCGTCTGTGAATTCGACCGGACCGTGCTGTCACTGCGACGCGATACCGCTGAGTGACGCCGGGACCGGTTGACGGACGAAGCCCGGGTCCCAGTCGCCTACTCTGGGACACCGATGACCCACCGCCATCGTTGCTCGAACGTCCCATTGAGAGAGCTGAGGAGTTCACGGGCTCGCAGAACCCGTTCTTCGATGTCGAACTTTGGATAGAGCCGTGCGGCCATCGCGGGAATCGCGTGGAACAGCCGGATGTTTTCGGCAGTCGTCGAAAACCGCCACGTTCCTGTCGTCGTTGAGAACTCACCCGCGAGGGCGTCTTGGAGAGCCGATGTGTCAGTCGGGGAGCGTGACTCGCGCTCAAACTGTTCGAACACGTCCGTGCCGTCAGGACGGAACCAGCCAAGCGGCGCGACGGCCCCGACCACCCCACCAGACCGGAGCACTCTGGCGGCCTCCCGCACTGCGGCCGCTGGCTCGGGGACCAAAAAGAGCGAAGCGGTAAACGCCACCCCGTCGACTGACTGGTCACAGAGCGGCAGGTGGTCGAAATCAGCTTGCAGTCGGACAGTGGACTCGATTTCGCTCAGCATCTCGCGGCTGATGTCGAGCGCAATAGTCTCCGCTGCTGTCTCGGTGAATACGCGTGTGCTCACACCTGTGCCTGCGCCCGCATCGAGCACTGTCCCAAGCCCGTCGTCAGCATGAGTGCTCATCTCGACGGCGAGCAGGCGTGCGAGCGACGTGAAGCGATTGGTCCGCCGCTCGTAGGCCGTGTAGGCGTCGACGCTGGCATCGAAGTTCTGCCGGACGACGGCTTTCATACACGACAGCACAGTCAGGTCCCGGATAGGTGTTGTCGTTGGCTACCGCTGCCCGGCCTCGCGAGCGCGTTCGAGGACACGCTCTGCCTGTGCGATAAGCGGTGCGTCGATCATCTCCCCGTCGACTTCGAACACCCCAGCATCTGTTTCTTCGTCGGCCGCGATGATGCGTTCGGCCCATGCTATCTCCTCGTCACTTGGGGTAAACGCGTCGTTGATGACCGCGACCTGATCTGGGTGGATTGCCATCTTCCCGTCGTACCCGAGTTGGGCAGCGAACTCAGTTGCGTCACGGAGGCCATCCAGATCGCCGTATTCCGGGTAGATCGTATCGATTGCATCGATTCCTGCGGCGCTGGCCGCAACGACGACCCGCTGGCGTGCATAGAGCACTTCCCGTCCATCGCTGGTGCGACTCGCACCGAGGTCGGCTGCAAGGTCCTCGGCCCCAAAGAGCAGGGCATCGGTCGGGTCGGCGGCTGCAATCTCCGCCGCGTTGAGGACGCCAGCGGCCGATTCCACTAGCCCAAGCACCGGGAGATCCGCATTGTACTCCCCGAGGAGCCGTTCCAGTGCCGAGATGTCCTCGGCCGAACTAGCTTTCGGGAGCATCACACTGTCGGGACTGGTGTCCGATAGTATCGCCCCGAGGTCGGCTGTGGCGCTAACTCCCACGGGATTGATACGAACGCAGATGTGGCTGTTCGAGTTGACAGCCGAGAGTACCGACTGAACCGATTCACGTGCCTGTTCTTTATCAGCCGGTGCAACCGCATCCTCGAGGTCGAAGACGACGACATCAGCGTCGCCACCGGCCGCTTTCCGCATTAACTCCGCATTGTCTCCCGGCGCAAACAGAACACTGCGACGAACCATAGCTGTGCATTCACCCCCCAGCAGTAAGATGGTAGGGGATAGACGCCCGGCCATGCACAGGATGACCGTGGGTCTGGCGACTCGTTCCCTGTCGCAGTCAGTACGCCGCTTCGTGAATCAGCTATCGGTATCACAACTATCCGTCTACTTCGGTGGGTCTGCTGCACGGCACAAACAGCATGGATTTTTATGACACTGGGTAAAATCTCTCTCTGTGACAACTGACCTCCCGGGTGTCGCCGACAGGCAACTGTTCGACACGCACGCGCACCAACCGACCAGTGAGTTCCTCCACGACGCCGGCGGCGAAATGATGCAAGACGCCGCCGACCGGTTCGGCACCGATCTGGAGACGTGGGACTACGACGAAATGCTCGCGGAGTACCACGAGGCGGGCGTCGGTGGTGCTGTCCTGCTTGGCTGGGACGCGGAGACGAACACCGGGAACCCACCCGTCCCGAACGACTACGTCGCTGAGGTCCGGGACGAGTATCCCGACTTCTTCGTCGGGTTCGGGAGCGTCGACCCACTGAAAGACGACTGCGTGCAGGAGGCGATCCGGTGCGTTGAGGATCTGGACCTTTCGGGGTTCAAATTCCAGCAGATCGCACAGGGCTTTGACCCCTCAGATGAACGCCACGACCATCTGTGGAGTACCATCGAAGACCTCGGCGTCCCCGTTGTCTTCCACGGCGGGAACTCGACACTGGGAGCCTGTAGCGCCGGCGGTCGCGGCCTGAAAATCAAGTACGGCAACCCGATGCTTATCGACGACGTGGCTGCTGCACATCCGGACCTCGATATCCTCATCGCCCATCCCGCCTTCCCGTGGGAGAAAGAGCAGCTGGCCATCTGCCAGCAGAAGGGCAACGTGTACATGGACCTCTCCGGCTGGGTGCCGAAGTATATCGACGATCAGGTACTCCACTACGCCGGCACGGTCCTCAAAGACAAGGTGATGTTCGGCACCGATTATCCGATGATCGACCCAGAAACGTGGCTCGAATCGTTCGCTCGCGACACTGACTTTGATACGGATGTCCAGCGGAAGATTCTGTTCGAGAACGCACAGGAGTTTTTCGACCGCTAGTCGAAATCCGGGGTTCGCCCGTCCAGAAACGCCTCGACACCACGTGCATGTGCCGGCGTATCGTACGCCAGTGATTGGATGCGTGCTTCTCGACGCAGCCCGGTTTCCAGGGGCTGGCCGATGTTGTCGTGGATCGCTTCCTTCGCCAGCCCGAGGTTCTCCGTTGGCTGTGCCTGAAGCGTTTCGAGCAGGTCAGCTGTCCGCGCATCAAGCTCGGCCGGGTCGATAGCCTCGTTGATCAGATCCATTTCGGCGGCGCTCTCGGTGTCGATCAGCTTCCCGGTGAACGCGAGCTCTTTGGTTTTCCTGAGACCGATCAGCCGGGGAAGTATGGCGGTTGCGCCCATGTCCGGCACGAGGCCGACGCTGATGAACGATGCACCGAACCGCGCGGAACTGGCGGCGTACGCGAAATCAGCGACGGCCACAAGCGACAGCCCGGCACCGACTGCGTCGCCGTTGACCTTCGCGACGACAGGCACGGGTGCCGAGAGGATATTGCTGGCGACCCGGCCCAGTGTTGTCCGGACTCGCTCGTAGGCTTCCGTTGTCGATTCTTCCCGCTCGCTCATCGCCTCGATATCCCCGCCAGCGCTGAACGAATCACCGTCGCCAGTGAGGAGGACGGCGTCGTGCGTCGCCGGGTCGAGATCCTCGAGCGCATCGGCTAATTCAGTAGCGACCGCTGCCGTCATCGCGTTTTTCGAATCTGGACGGTCGAATACGATTCGTCGAACAGCGCCGTCTTCAACGCGCATGGTCGTACTCACACGCCCGGGTATTTAACTCCGAACCCGTCTTTCTCTGTCGTCGCCTGGTCGGCCGTCGTCGTTACTCTCCACCGTCTCCCGGATGGCCGTCACCGACGCCGCCGAACAGCTGTGTGAACAACGAGTGCTGTGCGCGATGAAGTCGTTCGAGGAATGCAGACTTACTGATCCCGAGCTCGCCAGCGACTTCGCTCGCAGTCGTCTGTCGTGGGACGACAAAGTAGCCCATCTCGACTGCGTATCGGAGACTCTCCTCCTGTGCCGGGGTCAGGTCCCATTGCTGTGCGATAGACGCGTCTTCTGTTGCACGCAGTGCGTACACCCGCTGTAGTTTCACGCCGACAGTTTCACCGGCCGTCTCCATGACTGTCTGGAGAATCTCGTGCCCAACCACAGCACCAGCTAAAACCGCGTTCCCGTCCCGATACGTCAGCGATTCTACCATGAACCCCGCGCTAATGAGTTTATGCACAACACACTGCTGGAGTGACAGGCATCGATAGTTATACCGCCCCTCGGTAACTGACTGGTAGAGATAGCGGATCCGGTCGTCTCCGTCGAGGTAGTCTTTGAGGTCGTCGCTCGCCTGTGCGCTGAACCGCAGCAACACGTTACCGTCCTCCCGGAGGAGCGGCGGGGCCGCCTCGATGGGTGTCCCCGTGACACTGCTCGCATCTGCCAGTGGGCAGTCGTCACCCTCGATGCGAAACTCGACCATCAGGCACTCCTCTATCATTGCCTCGCACATGTGCGGATGTACGTATAAAACCCGCCTATATGGGGGCAAATTAGTAAGAACATTCCTCACGATTTATAGAATAGATATGAACGTCGACGAAGTCAAAGACCGCGCCGGACCCCGGGAGTTCAGCCCGAAAGACGACCTTCCCGAAGAGTATCGGAAGGCAGCCACGCGGATGCTTGAGTTCCACGCCAACAGCGAGATTATGGGCGCGTTCCTTGAACGGCCCTTCATCAGAAAAGCACCGAGTATCGAGCGAAAGATGGCCTTCAGCGCGAAGGTTCAGGATGAGATCGGCCACGGCCAGATGCTCTACCGAGCGGCGGAATCGCTCGGCGTCAAGACCCGTGAAGAGATGCTCGACGATCTGGCGAACGGAGACGGAAAGTTCCTGAACTGCTTCCACTACCCAATGGAGAGCTACGTCGAGACGCCGATGATCGCGTTCTTTGTCGACGGGGCTGCGATGCGTCGTCAGGCGACCCTGAAAAAGTCCAGCTGGGAGCCATACGCCCACGCGATGGACAAGATCTGCTTCGAAGAGGGGATGCACGTCAAACATGGTGAGTCGATCCTCCGCGAACTGATGAACGGCTCCCGGAAGGAACAGCGTATGACTCAGGAGGCCTTCGAAGAGTGGTGGCCCCGAATCCTGCAGTTCTTCGGCCCGACCGACGACCAGAGCACCCACCACGACTTCGCTGCGGAAGTCGGACTGAAGACGTGTACAAACGACGAACTTCGAACCGCGTTCCTCAACACGTACATCCCGAAGGCCAAGAAATACGGCCTGGAGATGCCCGATGAGCCACGCATCCGCGAAAACGGTGACGGGAGCTACGAGGTCGTTGAGGATGACCTCGACTGGGACGAGTTCTTCACGGTCTCACAGAACGAATACGAGGGCAGTATCGAGCAGATCACCGGTCGCCGGCAGGCTCAGGAAGCGGTACAGTGGGTCCGTGACATGATGGACGACCAGACGACGACGAACAGCGGCCCGCAGTCACAGGCGGCGGACTGAGAACAATGATCTGGGAAGTATTCCGACAACAGAGTCCGGACGCGGATTTCGTTCACTGCCGGGATGTCCACGCACCCGACCGAGAGATGGCGAAGCAGTTCTCGGTCATTCAGCACGGACGACGGAAGCCAACCCACGCCCTCTGGGTTGCCCCGCAGGAGAAAATCACGCAGGTCGACCCCGATGCAGAGAGCCGCGACGAGACTGGGGACGGTGCCGAGAAACCGTGGGCCGTCTTCCGGCAGGACAAGCCCGGTGGGTATCATACGCACTGCGGTGATGTCGACGCTGCCAGCGCCGCCGACGCAGAACAGGCGGCGATCGCGGCGTTCACTGACGACGACCCGAACAGTCTCTGGGTCGTCCAGCACCAGTACATTGGTGAAGTCACAGCGGATGACGTAACGTTTGGCGGGACGACCAACAAGTCCTACCGGTTTGCACAGACGTACAACGTCAACCCGGCTGCTGAGGAGGTCGAAGCCTCCGAGTCTGAGCAGATAGAAGCGGAGAAACAACGAGGTGAAATCTAATGGCAACAACAGAATCCGACCTCGGCGGTCCAACCGACCTTTCGGAGGAAGAACAGCGCGCAGTCGAGGCACAGCTGCTCCGGCTTGCTGACGACGAGTTGATTCAGGCCGAACGCTACACGTTCTGGCAGGTGCGTGCGCCGACACTGGAATCGGACCTCTCGATCTCGAACAACGCACAGGACGAGCTGGGCCACGCACGGCTGTGGTACGATGCAGTGCAGCAACTGGGCTATTCCGAGGAATCGCTCATTTACGAGAGCGACCCCAGCGACTTCCAGCACAGTACGTTCGTCGAGCTGCCGTTTGCGGAAGGTGACTGGGCCGACGCCATCGTCAGAGCGTACCTCTACGACGTTGCTGAAGACATCCGCCTCTCCGCGCTTGAGAACTCGTCATACGAGATAATCCGGAACAGAACGAGCCGCATCCAGGGCGAGGAAGGCTATCATCTCGAACACGCCGAAAGCTGGCTGGACCGGATGGCACTGGACGAGGAAGCCAGCGAACGCGTGCAGGCGGCTATCGATGACCTCTATCCGTACGCCCTCACGCTGTTCGAACCAGTCGGGGACGTGGAGGCCGACATCGAACGGCTGGGCATCCGGACGATGACTCTCGATGAGATGCGCAGCGAATGGGAGACTCGCGTCGAGTCGTTCCTGACCGAACTGGGATTCGACGTGCCGACCGACGTTGCCCCCGCAACGCCGACGGGCCGGGACAACGAACACACTGACCACTGGCACGACCTTCACGAACAAATGACTTCGAGCTACCGGAATCTGGGACGTGACAAAGCGACGCTGATAATGGCGGACGACGATGAGTAGCGACTACGACCGGCCACGCGCAGACGCTGATGCCACCGCGTGTTCGTACACTGACTATGAGACCAAAGACCACGCGGCGGACGACGTGCCAGCCACGGGCGAAGACGCCGACGGCATCGAACGCGACGTGTGGGCGGCCCTGTATCAGGTCGAGGACCCGGAGATGCCGGTCAGCATCGTCGATCTGGGCCTCATATACGGGCTTGACGTGTCCGACGGCGAAGCCACGGTTGATATGACGCTCACCTACAGCGGCTGTCCGGCACGCGAAATCATCCTCGATGAAGTCGAAGAAGCCGCCGAGAGTGTCGACGGAATCGAGACTGCATCGGTCCGGCTGGTCTGGTCCCCGGACTGGTCCATTGATCTGGTCACCGAACAGGGCAAAGAAGCGTTGCGTGACTTCGGGATGAGCTTCGACGGATGAGCGAGCCGGACCCCAGCGTTACGACCAGCGGCGAACAGACAGGCGCGGAGTGCCCGTACTGTGGCTCGACCGACACCGAACGGAAACACCCACGAGGACCGTCACGGTGTCAGTCGATTCATTACTGTAACGAGTGCCTGCAGCAGTTCAAGAAGTTCGAGTAAGCAGTTATTACTCGCTAGTTCTGGCGTCGCAATTTTATATCGTGAATCAGGGCAATGGTGCCATTGATTGCACTGACTGGCGGTGTGATGCCGACTCGTCGAAGAGAGCTTCAGCCGAGGTTGATGTGGACGTTTTTCACCTCGGTGTAGCTCTCGATAGCCTGTTCGCCCTGTGCGCGACCGTGACCGCTCTGTTTCGTGCCGCCGAAGGGAGTCTGTGGCCACGTGTTGGGCGTCTCGTTGACCATCACCATCCCGTAGTCAAGTCTGTCTGTGACGGTGTGAGCGCGAGTCAGGTCGTTCGTCCAGACACAGGCAGTGAGGCCGAACGGCGAGTCGTTCGCGACCGCAGTGGCCTCTTCCTCGTCGCTAACTTCGATTGCGGTGAGCACAGGGCCGAAGATCTCTTCCTGGGCAATCGTCATCTCGTTGTCCACGTCAGCAAAGACGGTCGGCTCGACGAAGTGGCCGGTTTCTTTGTCCGCAGGAACGCCACCGCCGGCCGCGACAGTCGCCCCCTCTTCCTTGCCGGTCTCGATATAATCGAGAATCTCTTGTTGCTGGCCCGCGCTGACGACTGGTCCCATCTGGCCATCGTCGTCGATACCGCCGCCGAGTGGGATGTTTTCAGCGATTTCGGCCATCCGGGAGACCATCTCCTCGTAGACGTCCTCGTGGACGACAATGCGCGAGTTCGCCCAG
>JGI12449J12846_1000176_pt1 | contig 21720 bp, 19 predicted proteins | sample 23E2SouthBayCA_FD_12846 | JGI IMG/M metagenome (IMG submission 12846) | reverse complement strand
GGCCGGCGCGGCGTCCGCTGGTCGGCAGGCGATTCGGTGTCGGCTCGGCGCGACGCTGGCGTCGCACACGTCGCGGTCACCGTCCGTCCGGAACGGCGTGACGCACGACTGCGGACCGGATGACGACCCCGAGACGCAAGCCGCCGACGAGCGGCGGCAGATCGACCGGGCGCGTGCCGTCATGGACGCCTTCGAGCCCTCGCGGGCCGCGCAGTTCCGCGACGAGACGCGAGAGGCACACATGGCGAAGCGACTTCGGGACCTTCGTGGCGAGGGTGAGGTCGTCGCTGTCGTCGGCCACGGGCATCTGACGTCCCTCGCGGACCGACTCGGCTGAGGCTTGCCGTTCTCGGGCGCACATCTTGGCGGGTGGCAACCCGGATGGTGGTACAGTTGCCACCGAAGTGCATAACGGCGGTTGGACTGACCGGTAGACTTTTTTCGTTGCTCAGCAACATGAGTGTACTCGTTAGGAGTTTGGAACCAATGTACGACGACCTGGGAAGCGACGAGCGGGGGATCTCGGAGATACTGGGCACCGTGCTTCTCATCTCGATGGTTCTGCTCGGGTCCGCGACTGTGATTATATTCGGCGCGTCGGCGGTCAGCGACGCGACGGAAGAGACGCGCACCGAGGCGGCGACTGACTACCTGGAAGAAGTCGATTCACGTCTGGCAACCCTCTCGGCTTCGTCTGACGATCCAGAGGTGCTCTTCGACCCCCAGGACTCTGCGGCCAGTGATTACCGCATCAACCGGGAAGGCTACCTGAACGTAACGGTCAATGGCAATCCCGACTGTTCGTTTCAACAAACGCTCTCCTCGATTCAGTTCGAAGATACGAACGGCAATACAGTGGGATACGAGGCAGGCGGTGTCTTTCGGTCCGACGTCGGTGGCAGTGTCCTTGTTACGCCACCGGACGTGGTGTTTTCCGAGGGAACGGTCTCAGTTTCACTCGTCAACGTCACCGGAACATTCGATCAGGCACGCAACCGCGTCCGGTTGAACGCCACGAAGACCCGCAACACCACACAGGCGTTCTCCAGCCGGTTGCTCCACGACAAGTGCGCCCGCCCGGATACCATCAACGTCACCGTCGACAGTCGGTTCGCCGGCGCGTGGCGAGACTACCTGGTCGACGAGACAGGCGTTCCCCCCGCGAACCGCTCCGCGCCCGGAGCGCGGCCGGTCTGGGTCGAGTTGAACGACACGATGTTGCACCCGTCGGTCAACGACCGGGAAAACAACGTCATCAACCTTTCCGAAGCTCGGAACCCAGGTCAGCCGTCGTACATGGACCCGGGTGCGACGCTCGACGACGACGCACCGCCGGAACTCGGCGTGGACAAGAGCGCGGGCAACACGTACACGACCTACGTCGGGCCGCTGACCAACCGGAGTCCCCAGATTGGGCGCCGCATCAGCGTCGAGGGCACGAACGTGACCGGGCCACCACTCGACGTCACGCTGATACTCGACGAATCGGGTTCGATGAGCGGATGGGCGACCCCGTCGTGTACGCCAGCTGACCCCAACAACGAGTGGACGAAGATGGGCGCCGCAATCTGCGCAGCGCAAGACTTCGTCGGCGACCTGAACCAGTCCCGGGACCGCGTCGGAATTGTCAGCTACAACAGCCAGGCGTACTACAGGCAAGTCTCCCAGCAGTACCTCTCGGACGACTTCGCGGGGGCCAACGAGACGCTCGACGACCTCGACCATGGTGGGACCACCCGCATCGACCTGGGTCTCGACCAGTCCAACAGCGTGTTCGACCTGAAGGGGAACGACACCCGACAGAAAGTTGCGATTCTCCTGAGCGACGGCGAAAACGTCTGCTACGGCTGTGATCCAGACCCGTGGTCTATCGAGGCGGCCCAGCAGGCAGACAACGACAGTATCACGGTCTACACAATCGGGTTCGGGAGCGGTGCCGACGAGGACCTCCTCGAGGATATCGCGCTCGCCGCCGACGGCGCGTACTACGACGCGGACAACGCAAGTGCCCTCGAACAGGCCTTCAACAACATCAGCGACCGAATCCAGCCGAAGGACGCCGTGGCCCACGTCCCCATTTCGTCCACTGTCACCGACTCGGGCGGGACGACGTTCGCCCCGGAGATACCCGGACAGACCGGCCACATCGCGAACACCTCCAGTGGCTTCCTCAACATCAACGACCCGACCGCACCGACGAACTACCGGCACTCGTTCCCGCTCTCGGACGGCGAGACATTCGAGATGAACGTCACCGACTACGAGTGCAAAGACCAGCACTACAATCTCACCGGACAGACGGTGACCGCGGGCGGCACGACGCGGTCGGTCGCGCGCTGTACCGCGTTCGACACGAAGAACGGAACGACGTACCACGGCGACATCTACGTCGACGGGGAACGGCCACTCCCCCTATTGCGGACGTCCTACGCCACCTGGCAGACCGACGTGAACCAGTCGCTGAAGCAGTTCCCATCTGTCTCTATCAACAAGACCACCGGTGAACTCAATACGACGAGCAACCAGGCGCTGGTCGTCTACGATCTCCCGCCGACGGGGTCCGGGTCCCAGAACACGATGGCGCTCTTGGTCCGCATCGGGCTCGCAGAGAGCAACTCGGCGGGGACGGGTATCGTTACCGTCCACGTGTCCGAGGCGAGGGTCGACTGAACCTCGGCCTCTCCGTCGGCCTGCCGTCTCTCACTGCAGTTCCACGTCGACGACGGTCTGCCTGACGAAGACGGGCATGGGGCCGCCCGCCGGTGGCACACACTCGAAGGTCGACCCGGACGGGTTCGTCCACCCGTTGGCGGTCAGCGAATCGCGCCAGGCAGCGCTCTGGTTGGAGTCGACCGTCACCGCCACGCCGTCGGAGGACGAGAGACTCCCGGCCCCCGAGCGGGCGTCCGGATAGTGGACGCGGGTCTCGTTCAGGCTGGTCGTAATCGCGGCGGTTCCGCCCCCGTATCCCTCCCCGACGTCGTCTACAGCGATAGTGACGAACGAGACGACGGCCCGGTCGTCCGTACACACGAACGAGGAGTCCCTGAGCGATATCGACTCTCCTTCCGCGTTGTCCAACAGGACCGCACCGCCCTCGTAGACGACGCGGGTGTCGTCCGTTCGGTAGCTAACCGTCCGCATCGGATAGTCGTTCACCGTCGGGTCCCCGTCACCGAGGACGTCGACACTGAGATTGGAGGTCCCGCCTCTCGCGTCGTTGGTCGCCAGGCGAGCGTTGTGGACCGCGAGTTGACTCGAGAGCACCGTCGCCCGCGATTCCTGGAGTTCGTCCAGGTTCCCGTCCAGGACGGTCATGGCCCGCTCGGCGTTTTCGATGTTCTGGGTCCCCTGGAACCCCTGAATCTGGTCGACGCCGACAGTTGCGACGACGCCGACGCCGATGAGGATGATGCCGACGGTGAGGACGAACCCCACGATGTCGCTGATGGCGCGGTCTCGCGCCGCCGGCGTCATGGCGCCTCCTCGATTTCGTCGGTGAAGACGACCGAACTGTAGGCGCCGTTCACTTTGTACCTGACCCCGACGGTGACGTCCTTTCCGACGAGGTCCACGCCGGAACCGGGACCGGCGTCCTCGAACCCGGTGAAGGTGATGCTCGCCCTGTGCGGGGAATCACCGTGTTCCTGGAGGGTGACGGTCCCGAGGTTGTGGTCACCATCCTGTGCGAGGTGGGCTATTCCGCCGTCGTCGGACACGTTCATGCCGTCTCTCCAGCTGGCCCAATCGACGCCGCCCTCGATAGAGCCGTCGAGGCCGGCGTTCACCATCACCTCGTGGGGTTGGTAGTATTCTTCCGAGTCGCCGGGGCCTCCCCCCTCGCTTTCGTGAATCCAATTCAGGTCTTCGTCCTCGGGGTCGACCATCACACGCTGTATCTCGACCGGCGACCCGTGGCGGTTCTCCAGGTGGAAAGTGAATGCGTCCGTCCGTCCGGTCACGTTGTACATGCCGGTGGTGTCGTCGTACGCGAGCCCGCCGACTCTGAGCGTGCGGTTGTACGTCGCGGACGCACTGGTGTTGTCGGTCACCCGCAGCGTGACGTTCTTCATTCCCGGGTTGATGAACATCTTGCCGACGACTGTGCCGTTGTCCTCGTAGGTGCCGTCGCTGTCCCAGTCCCACTCGTATGAGTCGATGGTCCCGTTGTTGGGGTCCGTACTCGCGGTGGCGTCGAACTCCAGGGTCTGGTCGACAATGGGAATCGACGGCCGGTAGGTGAACCGCGGAATCGGCTTCTGCTGGAGCACCGACCCGAAGCCAATTGGCGGGGGGGCGCCGACGTCACCTCCGATTCCGACACGTGCACTGAGGTCCATCGAGCGCGTGGGGGCCTGGTCGGCGACGGACCCCCCGGCAGAGTGAATCCGGTAGGTGCCGGTCTCTACCTCGCGGAGGCCGAGTTCGGTCTCGTTGTCGACCGGGATGACCGGTGCGTACTCGTACTCGGTCGCAGCGAGGTGCAGACACGTCTCTGTCGGGACAGACGAACAGGCACTCGACCCGTTGACCAGCGTCACCGTGTACGTGCTGCCAGCGACCGACTCCGGATGGGTGGTGGTCAGGGTCACGTTGTCGCCCTGCCGGCCGAGCGTGTCGGCCTGGTCGAGTTCGCCGGCGATGCGGTTGCCGATGGTGTCGAGTTCCTGTCTGACAGTCTGCTCGCTCTGGTTCTCGAGGAACCCGGAGGCGCCCGTCATCAGACCGACGATGAGAATGGTCGTGATGCCGACGCTCAGCACGTGCGAGAGGGGCGTCGACAGGCCTCGGTCTGGAGTCCGCTCGCTCATCGTTCGTTGGTGTAGACGGTCATGTTGTACGCGTTTTCGTAGCGTATGGACGGGCCGACGACGTCGACGGACACGTTCGCCTCCCAGACGGCCGGGGCGATGCACGGCTCGGCGAGACTCGGGGGAACACCGTCGCAGTTCGCGTACGATCCCGTGCTCGGGATGGACGGCGCCGTCTCGTTCGTGACGATGGCGTACTTCCCCCGTAGCTCGTCGACGTTGCTGAAGCGGAGACTCGTCGGCGTGTCCAGTTCGGCGATGCCGGTGAACGAACAGCGTCCGGTGAAGGCCGTCCCCGCGTACAGGTCCAGCAGGACCCGGCCACGGTCCGCGCCACAGGCCACGTCGTCGCTCGCCACGGCCGACCCGCTCGCGTCCTCGAGCCTCGTTTCGACCTGGAGTGAGTTGGTGCCGTTTCGCTCCATGGACAGCAACAGGTCGTGGGTGCCGTTCTGGGCGGTCACCTCGAACGGCGTCGTGTCGCTCGTGTTCGCGAGGTCGACGCTGAGCGAGAACCACCCGATGCGAGCGTTGGCCCCGGGGTCGACCGGCTGCCAGGAACTGACTCCGCCGCCGGGGTCGGACATGTCGGCATTGTGGTCCTGAACGATGCGACCACCGAAGGTGCTCGAGGCGTTGCGGTAGTCGACGGCGACCGCGACCGAACTCGACCGGGCCCGGGACTCACCGAGCGCGTGGCTGAAGTTTCGGGTCTGGTCCTCGATTGCGTCGCCCAGTTCGGTGGCCGTCCGGTTGCGCGTGGCGTGGTTCAGCCGGACGACCAGTTCCCGCATCCCTAGTTCCACGTCGTAGTCCACGAAGTCTGTCTCCTCGATGGCCACGCTCGCACCCGTCGCGCCCGTCGCCCCCGTGAACAGGACCGAGTTCAGCAGCATGCTGAGCCCAAGGATGACGGTCGCGAGCAGGAGGGCACCCACCAGAATGAGCTGGGCCCGGTCTCGCGTGGTGGCGCTCACCATACGATGAGGCGCACCTCCACGACGTTGTAGACGGGCCCCTCGACGGCGTTCGGGATGGGATAGTACCCGTCGTCGCTCGCGAGTGAGGTCCCGTACTCCCAGAGTTCGACCCGATCCGCGCTCCGTGACGTTAGTGTCTGGTTGTCGAACAAGGTCACCGTCCGTTTCGCGACGACGGCGTCGTCACTCGGGGTCCCCTGGAAGACGACCGGCGTCGTCAACGTCTCGTCGGTCGGGTCTTTCGGGAGGTATCTCAGCTGGAGGTTGTAGTTTCGCGACCGGTTGTCGAAGGTCTGGTTCAGCATCTCTCCGAACGACCCGGGTGGGTGTCTGTTTCCGTAGCCGAGTCTGGGCGTCAACCCACCGGCGAAGGTCCGCTTGCGCTCGTTCCAGTACCTGACGAGCTTCGAGAGGCCGAAGCTGTCGTTCTGGGAGGCCAGAACGAGGATGTCGGTCGCCTGGTGTCTGAGTTCCTGCCGTTCCGCCACGTCGACGCTCCCCCCGGCGCTGGGCGTGAGCGCGACGGACTGCATCGAGAAGAGCACTGCACTCAGGATCACGAGGGACCCGATGACGCCCTCGAGCGTGTAGCCTTGGCCTCGCTCGCCCTTCGATCTCACCATATCTTCACCACCAGACGGCAGGCGGGCCTGCAGGCGGCGGGCGGGTCACTCAACGACACGATGCGCGCGGTCGCGGTCGCGGTGTTGCCGGCGTCGTTCGCACCGGCAGCAAGGGAGCCCGGACCGGTCGGGTCTGGCACGACGGCCGAGCCGTTGAGCGTGACGAGACTGATGTTGACGTTCTGGTAGTCCTCGAGACCGTACCGGGTCTGGAGTTCGTCGTCCGACTTCGCCATGACCTGCGAGAACTGCCCCGCGTCAATGACGTTCGGGGCACTCGCGGTCGAGAGGTTCGAGACGAGCCGATCGCTGATTCTGGAAACTTTCGTGACGTCTGCGGCGTTCCCCTCGGCCTGATACGGGGCAACAACGCTCGGGAGGAGCCCGATGACGAGGGTCACGGTCAGAATGAACACGGATATCCCCGCCACGTAATCGTGAAGCGTCTGTCCCCGCTCGTCGCCACGCCATCCGCGTCGTCGGTGCCGGTCCTGGGTCATGTGTGGAGCGTTTCCGGTCGCCGTCCCCGTCCACCCCGTTCAGTTCCCACTGTTGTCCCGAACGGGCCGTCGACGTCACGGGACCGGCCCGAACGTGACAGCTGAACGGCCACAAGGGCTATGTGTGGAAAGACGATCTTGCTATCCATCTCACACCCAGTCTCTTTATTCTTGTGGGTGGATCGACATCCCTGGTCGGCCGTTTTCCTGCGATTTGCGACCCGCTGACGTCCCAGATACGACCCATCTTGATGGCACAACTGCCGCCGTCTGGTGTGCGCAAAGATCCCGTCGACACTCACGTTTCTCACCTCAGGGACGGTGGCGCTCGCCCATGTCTGCTGCCCATGCCCGTACGTCTCGGATTCGCTTCCACAGGGCGTCCCGGTACGCTGCCGCGACCCGGTCACCGGTGGGCCCCACGCTGACCACGGCCAGCAACAGCACCGCCTCGCTCTCGGCCCCGCTGGACATCTGGTTCACCACGATCCAGGTCAGCAGGGCCACCGTCGACAGCGCGACCGCGTACTTCACGCCGGAGAGCAACTGGACGTTGCGGATGTACCCGGCGATGAACGAGGAGATGATGGCCTGCAGCGTGACCGCGTGGAAGAACAACAGCGACAGCAGGTTGGTGTCGACGCCGCCCCCGAAGTCCGCATTGGTGCCGGCCGCCGCCTCGCCGCCGGTACCCGCCGCCTGTTCGGCAAGCCCGGCCATGACGTTGAGGAACTGGAGTTTCAGCAGCGCCATGACGCCGAGCAGGGTGAGGTAGGTCATGATGATGATCACGACCTGCATCCGCGTCCGCGACCGGCGCTCGCGGTCGATGTCGTCCTGGTTCTCCGAGGCCTGGGCGGCCGTCGACAGGACGTCCTGGATCTGGCTGGAGGCCTCCTGGGCCTCGCTGATCAGCTTGACCGTCCGCGCGAGCCGGGGGATGTGGTAGTCGTTGTTGAACTCGCGGAGCGCGTCCTTGAGATTGGTCCCGTAGTTGACCTTCGCGTGCATCGTCTCGAACTCGTCGGAGAGGACGCCCGAGGACGTCTCCGAGACGACGCGCATGGACTCGAGCAGGGTCATCCCGGTGTCGTTCGCGCTGGCGAGCTTCCGGAGGTTCTCCGAGAGGTTGCCGAGGACGCCGCGCCGCGAGCGGACGTTCCACTCGTAGAAGATCGCCAGCGGCAGGAAGTTGATGTACAGCGGGACGTAGACCCAGATGAACGTCCCGTAGACGGGCCGGGAAACGAGTGCGTCGGCCGACAGCGGGACGTTGCCCGTCAGGAGCGCCCCGACGAGGACGAGGATCGTCAGGGGGACGGTCACGACGAGGACGAGCAGCGGGTGATCCCGGAAGAACAGGTGGGGCGCCCGGAGAATCTCCATCAGTTCGTGGGTCCCCTCGCGGCGCTTGATCCGGTCGAAGACGCTGTAACCGCCGGTGAACTGCTCGACGAGGCCGGGGTTGAAGACGCCGATGCCCTCGTCGACGGTGAATTCCTCGCCCGCGCCGGGGCGGAGGTAGCCGTCGCCGATGCTGTCCTGGGTGACCGTCGAGACGAGCACCAGGAACCCGGCGCCGACCAGGGGGATGAGGAGGTAGACGGTGCCGAGCAACAGCTCCGTCTGGGCGTCGCCCATCATCCCCATGATGACGAGGATGATGATGAGCAAGAGTGGGAACAGGGAGAGGGTCATGTACATCTCCCCGAAGAGCTCGAGCGTGTCGAGCATCTTCTTCTGCTCCTGCTTTGCGGTCCGCATGTGCTTGTCCTTCTGGTCCTCCAGGAAGTCCGTCATGTCACCCCCGGAGTTGACGATCGAGAGCATGTCGGTGAGGAACTGGGCGAGTTCCTCGCTGGGCGTCTGGAGGGCCTGGTTGCGGATCGCGGTCCGGTAGTCGGTGTCGAAGTACTCGGTCTCGAGGACGATCGACTGGAACTCCTTTGCGACCTCGCCGTAGGTGTCGTCGGCCTTCGCCATGGCCTGGAGGATCTCCAGTTGGTTCATGCCCCCGACCGACAGGGCGTACATGAACGAGATGGAGTCCGACAGGAGGACGTTGATCTCGCGCTTGCGCGCGTTGGCACGGAAGTAGGGAATCGAGACGAGCGAGCCGAAGCCGATGAGGAAGCCGATCGTCCCCAGGATGAGGCCCCCGATCAGAATGATCGCGGGGATCTTGAGGGCATCGACGACCGGGCCGACGCTCTCGGGAATCGGAATGCCGATGAGCGCCGAGTCCGGCGTCACGAACAGCGTGGCAAAGAGCCACCCCAGCAACATCCCGAGCAGCCACAGGACGAGGCCGGCGATGACGCCCACGGCCAGCGCGCGCGAGAGGAACATCTCGACGTTGTCGGCCATCCGCGCCTGGCCGAGTTTCGACTCGACGCCGTCGACGAAGTCCCCCTCCTCGTCGAACAGCCGCTGGAACAGCGGATAGAAGGCGTCGCCAAGCGAGGTGCCACCCTCCGTGAGCTGTCGCCCGCCGCGCTCCGCGTCCAGGCTCATTCCTCGTCAGCCTCCGACCCGGCCTTCGGGACGAACTGGCCGAAGTCAAAGGACTCCTCGCCTGCCTCGATCGCGCTCTCCTCTTCCATTCCCGAGAGGGCGGACACGAGGCCGGTCGTGTCCCGCTCCCGGTACCGGTCGAACAGCGGCTCCGCGTTCTCGAGAATCTCCTGGGTCTCGACGAGGAGGTCGTCGCCGGGGTCGGGCCGCGGGACGAGTTCTTCCTTCTCGGGGTCGATCTCGATCTGGACCGACTCCATCTCCCGGAGGTCCTCGAGGGACCGTTCGAGGCCGTCCTCGGCGATGATCGAGAGGATCGTGTCGGGATCGTTGATGAACGCCTGGATGGTCGCGGCGACCTCCGTGTAGGTGTTCAGCCCCTCGTCGATGAGGTACGCGAGGACGATCTTGCGCTTGAACAGTTCCTCGTCGAGGCGCTCCTGGGTCCAGCCGCGGTCGAACTTGATCTCCTCAAGCGTCGAGGACGACCCCATCTGGATGTAGTTGTCCGTCTCCGCGCGCCACTCGTAGACGTCGCGGACGTTGATCTCGTCGTTCTCCGGGGAGTACTCGTTGATTTCCGTCAGCACCTTGTTCCGGCGAACCTTCGAGCCGCTGACGCGGGTCTGGGTCTGGATCGAGACGAGATCGAGCGCCGTGAACAGCGTCTTCGAGACGTTGATCGGGTCGGTCGTGAACCGCTTGATGACCTCGCCGACGGAGTCGGCGTGGAAGGTCGTGTAGGTCGTGTGCCCGGTGGACATGACCTGGAAGAGCGTCCGCCCCTCCTCCCCACGGATCTCGCCCATGACGATGTAGTCGGGCCGTTGCCGCAGTGCGGCCTCCAGCAGGTCGAACTCGTCGACGTCGCCGGCGTCGTCCTCGCCGAAGGAGGGCCGGGTGACGCTGGCGACCCAGTTGCGCTGGGGCAGTTCGACCTCGCGGGTGTCCTCGATGGAGACGATCTTGGCGTTCGAGGGGATGAACAGGGAGACCGCGTTCAGGCTCGTGGTCTTCCCGGACGCGGTACCCCCGGCGAAGATGAGGCTCTTGTTGTTCTCGATGCACAGCCAGAGGAAGGCCATCTCGTCCAGGTTGAACGTGTTCCAGTTGATCAGGTCGATGGGCGTGAACGGGACGTCCTTGAACTGGCGGATGGTGTAGTTCGTCCCGTGGTCGGAGACCTCGCGGCCGAGGGTCAGCTGGGCGCGGGAGCCGTCGGGAAGGGTGGCGTCGACCTGGGGCTGGCGTTTGGAGATGCCCTTGCCGGAGCGCTGGGCGAGTTTGACGACGAAGTCGTCGAGTTCGCTCTCGCCGTGCTCGACGTTGGAGATGATCTGTTCGTAGTCGGTGTGGTAGGTGAACACCCGGGAGTTGTAGCCGTCACAGGAGATGTCCTCGACGTTGATGTCGTGTTTGATCGGGTCGATCGGCCCGTACCCGATGAAGTTGCGCTTGAGGACGTAGAGGATCTTCTCGACCTGGTACTCGTTGAGCGTCTCGGCGTCTTCCTCGAGGAGGACGGGCTCGGGACGCGCTTCGATCCCGTCGATCTGGCGGGCTTCGGCCGACTCCTCGGATGTGGGGCCGTCCCCCATGCCGAGCATGCCCTTTACCGAATCCAGCATGCCGCCGCCCTCGTCGGGATCGACGACGCTGCCGTGGAAGAGGTCGTAGCGGTTGAGCAGGTCCTCGGCCTCGCGCTGGATCACGCTGGCGCGGTCGGCCTCGCTCCCCTGGACGATGACCTCGTCCTCGGAGTACTTGATGGCGGTCTTGAGCTTCCCCGAGAGGAACTCCCGGAGTTCGGTCTCGATACTGGTGAGGTGGGGTTCGACGACGTAGTACTTCTTCTCGTTTTCCTTGCGCGAGTGAAAGATGACGACGCAGCCGTAGGGCTTGTTGACCCAGTAGCGGTCCTCCTCGACGAAGTGGCTCTTCTTCGACTGGGGGACGGCCTTCTCCAGGTCGTACCGGTTGACGATGGTCGTCGCGCCCTCGACGGTCGAGAAGAAGGCGTCCTCGTCGAGGTCGGGGTTGACGTCGACGGTTCGTTCGTCGACCAGTTCGGCCAGGGCAGCGGCGTTGGACTCTGCGCCGTTCAGCCGGGACTCCGTCTCCTCGGGCTCGAAACCGAGGTAGTCTGCCGGTTCGAAGGGGATCTTGGTCCCGTCGCTGTCCCGCGGCGGCTCGCCGGCCTCGTCGTAGTAGTACTCCGCCTTGAAGTGCTCCCAGGTGTACTCGCCCCGGCGAACCCCGCGGTCCGCCGGGTCTCGGTACGCTTCCCAGTGTTCCGCGAGCGTCTTGCCGGCGCTGGCACCCGCGTCGAGGAGACGCGGCAGATCGCGTGGATCGAAGCCGAGGTACTCCGATCGATCGAAGCGCCCGCCGTCGTGCTCCTCGCGGCGAAAGTCGCTCCAGGAGTAGTCGCCGACGACCGCGTCGGCGTCGCCCGAGGAGACGACGCCCGACGCCTCCTCGTCGCTCCCCCCAGTGTCATCGATTGCCATTACGCTTCATCTACCCTTATGTGTGAAAAAGGTTTAGGGCGCCGTCAGGTTCGGCCTACCGCCCATCCGGACAGGGGCGGCTACATTTCCCCGGCGCCCTCCGAAAAATAAGCCTGGCGTACCGCCACGGAGCGGACCGACACGCATTTGGCCACACCGGCAGTCAGACAGGCCATGACCGGCGAAGACGACCCGGGGACCTTCGGCGAATTCGGCGGCCGACACGTTCCCGAGGCCCTCGAGACGGCACTCGACGAACTGGCGGCCGGATTCGACGAGATCGTCCCCACTGACGAGTTCCAGGAGGAGTACCGCGCACTGCTGGCGGAGTACGCGGGGCGGCCGACGCCGATAACCCACGCCCGGACGCTTTCGGAGCGCTGGGGGGCGGCCATCTACCTCAAGCGCGAGGACCTCCTCCACGGCGGCGCCCACAAGATCAACAACACGCTCGGCCAGGCGCTCCTGGCGAAGATGGCCGGCAAAGAGCGCCTCATTGCGGAGACCGGTGCGGGTCAGCACGGCACCGCGACGGCGATGGCGGGGGCGCTGCTGGACCTCGACACGGAGATCTACATGGGCCGGAAGGACGTCGAGCGCCAGGAGATGAACGTCTTCAGGATGCGCCTCATGGGCGCCACCGTCAACGAAGTCACTCGCGGCGGCGAGGGCCTGGCCGACGCCGTCGACGCAGCGCTGGAGGACATGGCGGCGAACGTCGAGGACACCCACTACCTGGTGGGCTCCGTGGTCGGTCCCGACCCGTTCCCGCGGATGGTCCGGGAGTTCCAGTCCGTCATCGGTCGGGAGGCCCGCGAGCAGATTCAGGACCGGATCGGTGCCCTGCCCGACGCCGCGGTGGCCTGCGTCGGCGGGGGCTCGAACGCGATGGGGCTGTTCGACGCGTTTCGGGACGACGACGTCGCCTTCTACGGCGCCGAAGGTGGTGGCGAGGGGACCGACTCGCAGCGCCACGCCGCGCCGCTCGACACCGGCAAAGAGGACGTCCTCCACGGGATGAAAACGCGGGTCATCGAGGACGACGTCGACGTCCACTCCGTCTCCGCGGGCCTCGATTACCCGGGCGCCGGCCCCGAGCACGCGATGTTCCGGGCCGTCGGGCGCTGTGAGTACCGCGGGATCACCGACGACGACGCGCTCGCGGCCTTCCGCGAACTCGCGGAGGCCGAGGGGATCATCCCGGCCCTGGAGACGAGCCACGCCCTCGCGCTCGCGAAGGACCTGGCCGACGAACACGAGACCGTCCTCGTGAACCTCTCCGGGCGCGGGGACAAGGACATGCAGACGGCGGCCGAGGAGTTCGACCTGGCCTGACCTCCGCGAGCGACGGCGAATCAGCAGGCTCCTTATTCCGGACGGCGAGTGCCCAGTCGAGACCTCATGACGACAGAGACGCGCGACGTCTGCATCGTGGGTGCGGGACCGGCGGGCCTGACGGCGGCCATCTTCACGGCACGCGCGGGCCTGGACACGCTGGTCCTGCACGCCGACGAACCGATCCTCGCCCGAAACGCCCACCTGGCGAACGTCCCCGGGTTCCCGGCGGGCGTCGACGCCAGGCGCTTCCTCGAAATGACCCGCGATCAGGCCGAGCGCAACGGCGCCGATATCCGCGAGCGTCGCGTCACCCGGATCGCCGAGACGGACGCCGACCGCCTGTCCGTCGGCCTCGCGGACGACGAGGCGATTCGCGCCGACTACGTGATCTGTACCTCCTGGTCGGACACGGACTACCTCGGCGACCTGCCCGCCGTGGGAATCACGAAGCGCGGGAGCAAAACCTACGTCGACGTGGACGACGATGGCGCGACGGCGGTGGACGGCCTCTACGCGGCGGGTCGGATCGCCGAGACACACCACCAGACCGTCGTGGCCGCGGGCGACGGCGCGTCGGTCGCGCTGACGGTGATCGACGAGAGCGAGGTCCCCTTCTACCACGACTGGGTCGCCCCCGAGGGCTACTTCACCGGGCGTGGACGCGAGGTCCCGCCGGGCTGTGAGGAAATCGACGACGCGGAGCGCGAGCGCCGCGAACGCGAGGCTAGGGAGACCATGCGGGCGTACTTCGCCGAGCCACACCCCGAGGAGCCGACCCAGCACCCGAGCGTCGCCGACGACGAGTGAGCATCCGCGAGCGCCGGCCGTCGACGTACCCGGCTTTATGTGCGCGCGGTCCACCAGTAGTGGCATGCTCTCGGGAGTGACCGTCGCGCTCGGGGTGACAGGCTCCATCGCGGCCGTCCGGACGGTGGAACTGGCCCACGAGCTCCGCCGGCAGGGTGCCGAGGTCCGGGCCGTCACTACGTCGGCGGCCGAGTCGATCATCCACCCCTGGGCGCTCCAGTTCGCCACGGAGCGCCCACCCGTGAGGGAAATCACGGGCGCCGTCGAGCACGTGGACCTCTGTGGCCGCGACGGCTGGGCCGACGTGTTGCTGATCGCGCCGGCGACGGCCAATACGGTCGGCAAGATGGCCGCGGCGATCGACGACACGCCCGTCACGACCTGCGCGACGACGGCGCTCGGGGCGGACGTCCCCGTCGTCGTCGCGCCGGCGATGCACGAGCCGATGTACGACCACCCCGGCGTCCTCGCGTCCATCGAGACCCTCGAGTCGTGGGGCGTCGACTTCGTCGATCCGCGACTCGAGGAGGGGAAGGCCAAGATCGCCGAGGACGACGCGATCGTGCTCGAAGTGGCCAGGGCGACGACCCCGGCATCGCTCGCCGGGCAGACCGTCGTCGTCACGAGCGGCGCGACCACGGAGTCGATCGACCCGATCCGGACGCTTTCGAACCGGGCGTCCGGCCGGACCGGACGGGCGGTCGCGCGGGCGTGCTACGCCCGCGGCGCTGACGTCGTCCTGGTCCACGACGGGCCCGACGTGCCCTGGGCGACAGTCGAGTCCGTCGAGAGCGCGGCGGAGATGCTCGCGGCCGTCGAGGAGCACGTCGGAGCGTCGGACGACGGGGAGCCTGCCGGCGCCGACGCACTCGTCTCCGCGGCGGCCATCTCGGACTACACGGTCGAGGCGGCCCCGGAGAAGATCCGCTCCGGGCGGGGTGACCTGACCCTGGATCTGGAGCCGACGCCGAAACTGCTCGATGCGGTCCGCGAGACCGATCCGGACCTGCCGATCGTCGGCTTCAAGGCCGAGACCGCGGGCGAGGAAGCCGACGTCGTCGGGGAAGCACGAGCGCTGCTGGAGCGGGTCGGCTGTACCTTCGTCGTCGGCAACCACGCCGATGTCATGGGCGAAGCGGCGACCAGCGCGGTGGTCGTCCGGCCCGACGGGACCGATCGCTACGAGGGGACGAAAGCCGGCCTGGGAGCCAGAGTCGCCGACGAACTGGCCACAGCACTCGCCTGAGGGTCGCTGTGGGGCCCGCAGGACCGGCCCAATGCGTAATAGTTTTCCTTCGAGTGGGGCTGGGTACGTACGAGACTACGTCCCCGTTCCGTCCCTGCCACTCTGGATCATGACAGACCAACCTGGGCGCCGGATTCTGGTACCCGTCGAGGAGTCACGGAGCCTCCGGGACACCGTCGCCCACGTGGTTTCCGAGGCCGTGTCGTCGGCGACTGCCGACGCGCCGGCCGCGGTCCATTTCGTCTACGCCGAGAAGTGGCGCGAGGGGGACCCACACTTCGAGGAAGCGGACGAGGCCCACCGCGAACTCCTCTCGCAGGTGGCCATCTGGGCCGAGAGCGACCTGGAAGAGGCGACGGAGGGCGACGAGTCGGTCGCCCCCGAGTCGGTCGTCATCGAAACTGCTGCGATCAGCGGCGACCGCTACCTGTTCAGCCCGACGGACTACGCGGAAGACCTGGCTGCCTACGCCGAGGCACACGACCTCGACCGGATCGTCGTGGACCCGGGCTATCGACCGGTCGGGAACTCCCCCCTGCTGCGGCCGCTCGAGTCAGAACTCTCCGCGCGATCGCTGTCCGTCGAGGAGGCACCCGTCGATCGCCCGGCGCGCCGCCGCCCCTTTCCCCAGCCGCGCGGCCTCCTGCAGTTCCTGACCATGTTCGGCGTCTCCTACGCCTTCTACCTCGTCCTCGCCTGGTTCGGCGGGGTACTCGACTTCGCGACCGGTGCCATCGGGGCCGGGATCGTCGGCGTCGCGCTCTCGCGGGTGTCGCTCACCCAACCGCTGCCGCCCGGTCGGACCGTCAGACAGTTGCTCCGGTTTGCGGTTTACGTCCCCTACCTGCTCTACGAGGTGACGAAGGCGAACCTCTCGATCGCCCGGGTGATCCTCGATCCGCGGTTGCCCATCGACCCCTCGGTCGTCCGGTTCAGGGCCGCCGTCTGGAGCGGCCTCCCCGTAACCACGCTCGCCAACAGCATCACGCTGACGCCGGGCACCCTGACCATCGACGTCGGGAACCGGGAGTACATCGTCCACGCCCTGACGCGGGACTCCCGTCGGGACCTGCTGGAGGGCGCCCTCGAACGGTCGGTCCGGTACGTCTTCTGGGGCCGGAGCGCCTCGCGAATCCCCAGTCCGCGCGAGCGAGAGTCAGCCGACGAACGGGCACGACGCTCGCGGGAGGTGGCCGACGATGAGTGACCCGACGCCGCTGGTCGGGACCGGACTCCTGGCTGCCGCCACGGCGTTCGTTCTCTACGCGCTCGTCCTCCTGTATCGCGTCTACCAGGGACCGACGCTGTTCGACCGGATCCTCGCGGTCAACGCGGTCGGGATGAACACGGTCCTCGCCATCGCGCTCGTCGCGGCGGCCTACGGCGAGCCGACCTTTCTCGACATCGCGCTCGTCTACGCCCTCCTGAACTTCCTGCTCTCGATCGCCATCTCGAAGGTCTCCGTCGAGTGGGGAGGGGTGCTCTGATGGCCGTCGTCGACTACCTCGTCCTCGCCATGCTGGCCGGCGGTGCCTTCTTCGGGTTCGTCGCCGTGCTGGGCGTGATCCGGCTTCCGGATTTCTATACGCGCACGCACGCCGCCTCCAAGGGAGAGACGCTGAGTGCGATCCTGACGCTGGCAGCCGTCGCCATCTCGATCGGCGGTGCCCTCCCGACGGTCAAGGTGGTCCTGTTGCTCATCTTTGCCTTCCTGACGAATCCGACGGCCGCCCACGCCATCTCCCGGGCCGCCTTCGAGGAGGACATCGAGCCGTGGACGCTTGGAGGAGAGGACTCCCAGGGGGGTGAGGAGCCGTGACCCCGACGGCCCTGGAGGTCGTCCTGCTGGCCTTCGTGCTCGCCTCTGCCGTCGGCGCGGCACTGATCGAGGACGTTCTCGGCGCCATCCTGGCGTTCGCAACCTACAGCCTCGGCATCTCGATCCTCTGGGTCATCCTCCAGGCGCCGGACGTGGGTCTCACCGAGGCGGCCGTGGGCGCCGGCGTGATGACGATCCTGTTCCTGCTGGCGATCGCCAAGACCGCCCGCGAACCGACCTCGCGGCTCTTCGAACCGATCGGCTGGCGGTCCGTCGCGCTCGTGGGGGCCTTCGTAGGGGTGCTCGCCCTCGCGCTGCCCGCGCTTCCGGCCATCGGCGACCCGAACGCCCCGGTCGTCAGTTACCGGGTCACCGAACACTACCTGGCGAACGGCTACGAGGCGACCGGCGTGAAAAACGCCGTCACGGCCGTCCTCGCCGCCTACCGTGGGCTCGACACGCTCGGCGAAGCCATCGTCGTGTTCACGGCGGCCGTCGCCGGACTCGTCGTCCTCGGGCGGGAGGTGTTGACGTGAGCGACGCCCCAGAAGGGCCCGACGTCGGGCCGCCGCCCGAGGAGGCGCCCTACGTCGAGAGCCCGATCATCATGACGACCGTCCGGCTGATCGCGCCGTTCGTGTTCACCTACGGGCTGTTCGTCATGTTCCACGGCGCGGACACGCCCGGCGGTGGCTTCCAGGGCGGCGTGCTCGTCGGGTCGGTGATCGTCATGATCGGCTTCGCCTTCGGCGTCCAGCCGACTCGGGAGTGGGTCAAGAACGACCTCCTCGTCGGAATCGCGGTCGCAGGCGCGCTGACGTTCGCAGGGGTCGGCGTCGGGTCCCTGCTGCTGGGCGAGTCGTTCCTGGAGTACGACGCCTACGCGGGACTGATTCCACACGCGAGCAAGTACCTCATCGAACTCGTGGAACTCGGAATCGGCGCCATCGTCGCGGCCGTCGTCGTCGGCCTGTACTTCGCGCTGGCCGCCGGTTTCGAGGGGACGATCCCCGGCCAGGGGGCCGAGAACGGGAGCGAGGCCGACGCCTCGGAGGCTGAGGCAGCGGCCGAGGGGGGAGAGGCCTGATGGTCGTCGACCTGCTCCTGACGCGGTACAACTACGTCGCCGCGCTGCTCCTGCTCGGCGTCGGACTCTACATGATGATCGAGAACCGCAACCTCCTGAAGAAGGTCGTCGGCATGAACATCTTCCAGGCGGCGATCTTCCTGATCTTCATCACCGCGGCTTACGTGGAGGGCGGCGGGCCGCCGCTGGTCTCCGGACCCGGGCCCTACGTCAGCCCGCTGCCCCACGTCCTGATCCTGACGGCCATCGTCGTCGGCGTCAGCCTCACGGCGGTGGCGCTGGCGCTGTCCATCCGCATCTACGCCGAGTACGGCACGCTGGACGAATCCGTCCTCAGGAGGCTCCGCCAGTGATCGACGACGCGGTCGTCCTCGTCGTACTCGTTCCGCTGGTCGCCGCCGTGGTGGCCATGCTCCTCGGCCTCCGGTTCTCGCGGGCCGGGTGGTGGCTGGCCGTGGCCGGTGCCCTCACCCAGGTCGCCGTCGCCGCCGTCCTGGCCTGGCGCGTCGTCACCGGCGGGGCCATCTCCTACGCGACTGGCGGGTTCGAGTTGCCATTCGGCATCGAACTCGTGGTCGACGGCCTCTCCGCGCCGCTGGTCGTCCTGATCGCGGTCGTCTACGCGGCCGTCGTGGGCTACTCTCGCCGGGTGGGCCCCCACGCCACGTCGTTCTACAGCCTCCTGTCGCTGTTCGTCGGCGGGCTGACGGGCATGGCAGTTACCGGCGACGCCTTCAACCTCTACGTCTTCCTCGAGATCTCGGGACTGGCGGCCTACGCCCTCGTCGCCAGCGGCGACGATCCGGACTCGGCGGTGGCCGGCTTCAAGTACCTCCTGGTTGGGACCGTCGGCGCGTCGCTGTACCTGCTCGGCGTCGGCTTCCTCCTGATCGCCACGGGGACGCTCAACATGGCCGACCTCGCCGACCGGATCGCGACGGTCGGGTTCACGTCGCCGCTGGTCGTCACCGCCTTCGGCCTCGTCGTGGTCGGCCTCGCCGTCAAGATCGCGCTGTTCCCGGTCCACACCTGGCAGCCCGAGGCCTACGCGACCGCGCCGGTCAGCGTGGCGACGATCGTCTCGGCCCTCATGTCGACCGTCGCAGCGTACGCGCTCGGTCGGATGGTCCTCTCCGTGTTTACCGTCGACTTCCTCGCGGCAGTGCCTCTCGCCAGGACAGCGGTCCTGACCGTCGCCGGGGTGAGCATCGTCGCCGGCAGCGTCCTGGCCGTCCTCCAGACGGACGTTCGGCGGATGCTCGCCTACTCGTCGGTCTCCCAGTTCGGCATGGTCGTCGCCGGCTTCGTCGTCGCGACCCCCGCAGCTGTCGTCGGCGCACTGATCCACCTGGTCGGGCACGCGATCATGAAGGGCGGCCTGTTCGCCACGACCGGCCTCGTCGCGACCCGGACCGACGCGCGCACGATCGACGACTACGCGGGTCTCCACCGCCGGAGCCCCCTCGGTGCCGCGGCCTTCGCCGTCCTCGCCCTGGCGATGGTCGGCGTGCCCCCGGCCGTCGGCTTCGTCGGCAAGTGGTACATCGTCGTCGGGGCGTTCCGGGCCGGGTCCTGGCCGATCGCGGCCGTCCTGCTCGTGAGTACGGTCCTGACGCTCGCGTACTTCGCCTCGATCGTCGAGCGGATGTACTTCGCGGGGGCCGAGGGGGAGACTGCCCAGCCGACCCCTACCGCGGAGTCGCCGGGGAGCACCGGTGCCACTGACCCCGCGGCGGCACCCGACGGGAGGGGTACCCGGGGACCGTCGCCGGCCATGATCGCGGTCGTCGTCGGAGCGGCCGTCGCGGCTGTCGCGCTCGGCCTCGGCGCGTCGGCGGTCCAGCCCTTCGTCGAGTCGACGCTCCAGGGGGTGTTCGCGGGATGAGCGACGTCCCGTCGCTCCTGCCGGTGGTGCCCGTCCTGATCGCGGCGCTCGCCGTCCCGGCGATCCTCGCGCTCCGCCGCCGCCCGAACCTTCGGGAAGGGGCCACGATGGCGGCCGCACTGCTCATGTTCGGCGTCGTCGCCGTCATGGTCCGGGGCGTCCTGGGTGGGGACACCTACACCGCGAACCTCGGCACTCTCGCCACCGGCATCGAGGTGACCTTCCGCGCCGACGCGCTCGCCGTCCTGTTCGGGCTGCTCGCCTCGGGGCTCTGGATCATCACGAGTCTGTACAGTATCGGGTACATGCGCGGACTGGGGGAGCACGCCCAGACGCGGTACTTCGCCTCGTTCGCGGCCAGCCTCAGCGCCACGATGGGCGTCGCCTTCGCGGGCAACCTCCTGACGCTGTTCGTCTGCTACGAACTCCTGACCGTCGCGACCTACCCGCTGGTCACCCACGACGAGACCGACGAGGCCCGCGCCGCCGGCCGGAAGTACCTCGCGTACACGTTCGCCGGGGGCGTCCTCGCGCTGGCTGGCACCGTGCTCCTCTTCTGGCTCACCGGGACCACCGACTTCGCCGCCGGCGGCATCGCCGGTCTCGCGAGCGACCCCGTCGCGGCCCGCGTGGCTTTCGTCCTGCTGATCGTCGGCTTCGGCGTCAAGGCCGCGCTGATGCCCCTGCACTCGTGGCTCCCCGACGCGATGGTCGCGCCGACGCCCGTCTCGGGGCTGCTCCACGCCGTCGCCGTCGTCAAGAGCGGCGTCTTCGCCATCGCCCGGGTCGTCCTCGACGTCTTCGGCCCGGACGTGCTCTCGGACCTCGGACTGGGCCTGCCACTCGCCGTCGTCGCGATGGCGACGGTCCTCCTGGCGAGCGTCATCGCGCTCCGCCAGGACAATCTCAAGCGCCGCTTGGCCTACTCGACGATCAGCCAGCTGTCCTACATCGTCCTCGGGCTCGCTCTGCTCCACCCCACTGCGCTGATCGGCGGACTACTGCACGTCCCCGCACACGCATTCATGAAACTCACGCTGTTCTTCTGTGCCGGCGCCATCCACGTCGAGACGCACACGGACGACATCAGCGAGATGGCCGGCATCGGGAAGCGGATGCCGCTCACGATGGCCGCCTTCGCCGTCGCCGCGGCGGGCATGGCCGGGATGCCGCTGCTCGCGGGCTTCGTGAGCAAGTGGTACCTGGTCATCGGGGCCATCGACGCCGGCCAGGCCGTCTTCGCCGCGGGCCTCCTCCTCTCGGGCGTCCTCAACGTGGCCTACTTCTGGCCCGTCGTCTACCAGGCCTTCTTCGAGAGCGAGGACGACCACGACGCCAAGCCGCTGATCGAGAACGCACTCGGCGGGACCCGGGACCGCGCCGATGGAGAGTCGCCCGCGTCGGCCGAGACGGACGTCGTGCCGGACGGGGGCCAGGCGTCCGACGCCGACGACGGCAGCGGGCCGGACGCCGAGAGTGCCACCGGCGACGAACCGGACCCCGCACACGTCGACCACGTCGCCGATGGCCACCACGGCGGCCCGCCGGCGGGCGGCTGGGCGGTCCGCGGCTGGCGCGGCGGTGAGAGCACCTGGTTCAT